>Ga0265295_1000141_pt1 | contig 147083 bp, 149 predicted proteins | sample Munlansysbiofilm_FD_192503 | JGI IMG/M metagenome (GOLD analysis project Ga0265295, IMG submission 192503) | Leachate microbial communities from a municipal landfill in Southern Ontario, Canada - Methane capture system biofilm | ecosystem: Engineered > Solid waste > Landfill > Unclassified ... | reverse complement strand
GCGTTCGTTCTGAGCCAGGATCAAACTCTCCAGTTTGTATTCCTGTATCATAAAACACTAACTCAAATAAAATTACGGTAAAACGCCCGCAATCATCTTACTGCTATCTGGTTGTCAAAGACCGAACCTGCGTTACAGCGGAAAATGGAAGTTAGCAAATTCATTTCTTGCTGTCAATACATTTTTTAAGGCGTTTTTTTTCAAACCAAAAAGCCGTTGCTGCAAACAGACGAAACTTATACACAGACCACCCCGCTGTCGTCAACAAAAAAATGCATCAAAAAATTTCAAAGAATCTGCCTGCACCCAACTTATGAATCTTCATAAGATTTGTAGAACCACGGGCCTCGACCGGCGTCCCCATGATGATCACCACAATGTCACCCTTGCGAAAACCGGCAGCCAGCAATGCCTGCTCGGCCACGCTGATTTGCTGATCCATATGCTCCATGATTTCAACCGATTTTGTCTGAACCCCCCAGTACATGGAGAGCTTACGCCGAATCAGCGCTGAATTACTAAAGGCTACGATCGGGATGCGCGGCCGAAAACGTGAAATCAATGCCGCTGTGCTGCCGGATTGGGTAAAGACAGCGATAGCCTTGGCTTTGAGGCTTTCCGATACACGGCAGGCAGCCTCTCCCACCGCCTGAGCAATGCTGGGAGTAGCCAGTACCGGTGTATCACTGCGACTACCGAAGCCAGCCTGTTCCACATCTCGCGCAATGCGGACCATGGTTTCCACTGCTTCGACAGGATGGTTGCCGGAGGCTGTCTCCCCTGAAAGCATGATCGCATCGGTACCGTCAATAATCGCGTTGGCGACATCAGAGGTCTCTGCCCTGGTGGGTCGCGGGTTGACAATCATCGACTCCAACATCTGAGTGGCCGTGATTACCGGCTTGCCAGCGGCATTACAGACCTGAATGATCTTCTTCTGGATCAACGGCACTTTCTCGGCCTGAATTTCCACCCCCAGATCGCCGCGGGCCACCATAACGGCATCGGCAACCTTGAGGATCTTGTTGAAGCTGCGTAACGCCTCGGGTTTTTCAATCTTGGCCACCACCGGCAGATGTTTGCCAGCCTGATAGATGATCCGCTTGATCCCTTCGACATCTTCAGCGGTCCGGACAAAAGAAAGCGCCACATAATCCACGTCAGCGCTGAGGCAAAACTGGAGATCCAGCAGGTCCTTTTCGGTGAGCGATGGCGCCGAAACCTTGACGCCTGGCAGGTTGATACCCTTATTGTTTTTGAGCAAGCCGCCACTAACTACCATACAGCGCACCTGCTGTCCCTGCACGGCAAGCACCTTGAGCTCCATCAGTCCGTCATCCAACAAAATACGGGAACCTGCGGCAACATCCCGTGGCAGCGCCTGATAAATGGTCGGGATAATGCCATCACCCCCCAGACGGTCTTCCGTGGTGATGACCACCTCCTGCCCTTTTTCCAGGTGCATCCCCGCTCCGGCCATTTTACCAGTCCGAATCTTTGGCCCCTGCAGATCAGCCAGGATGCCGACCTGCTTGCCATGCCGTTGCGATGCTGTTCGAATATGCTCTATCAGCTGCGTCTTCTGGGCATGGTCACCGTGGGAAAAATTGAGTCGAAACAGATCAACACCGGCCTGCAACAACCTGCCGATTGTTTCTGGCGTATCACTGGCTGGCCCCAAGGTTGCCACGATCTTGGTCTTTCTCTTTTCTCTCTGCATCTGTGCGCTCCGTACTTACACGTGTAACGCTTCGCTATGGACATCAAGCGCCGCTTCCTTCATAGCCTCACTCAGGGTAGGATGGGCGTGAAACTGCATCCCCAGCGCATGGACCGTGGAACCGCATCGTATGGCCGTAACCGCCTCGGCGATCATATCCGAGGCCCGTGGCCCGACGATATGCACACCAAGCAGTTGATCACTCTCGGCATGGGCCAGCACCTTGACAAAACCTTCGGTTTCATCCATGGCCCGGGCGCGGCCATTACCCAAGAAATTGAACTTCCCGACCTTGTAGGGTAGCGCCGCTTCCTTCAACTGCTCTTCGGTTTTGCCCACCGATGCTCCTTCCGGCCAGGTATAAACTACGCCGGGCAGGCAGCCGTACTCAACAACCGTCGCTTTGCCAGCCATTCGCTCGACACAGGCAACCCCTTCCTCCGAGGCCTTATGGGCCAACATCGGTCCGTCAATCAGGTCACCAACAGCATAGATACCAGAAATCGAGGTTTGATAGTCAGCATCCACGGCAACCCTCCCGTTCTCCGAGAGCCTGCCACCGAGAAGATCAAACCCCAGCCCGGCCAATGCCGGACGTCGGCCTGCCGATACCAACAGCCGGTCACACTCCAGTTCACCGCGTTCCTCGCCGGCCATGAACTGGACGTTCACCGTATCTTCCTGACGTTGCAGGGCAGTGACCCTCGCCCCGAGCCGGAACTCGATCCCCTGTTTTTTTAGGGCCCGTTGCAAGGCATCTGCGGCCTGGCGGTCCATGCTAGGCAGCAGGGTTGGCAGCATCTCCACCACCGTGACCCGCGCCCCCAGCCTGCGCCAGAACGAGCCCAGTTCCAGACCAATAAAACCGCCCCCCACCACCACGAGGTGTTCAGGAACTCGACTAAAACACAATGCCTCTTTAGCACTGACCACCAGGTTGCCATCAAAAGGGAGCGCAGGCAGTGTGACCGCTTCACTGCCGGTGGCCAACAGCACCCGCTGGGCCGCAATAAGTTGAACCGAACTGCCTTCAAGGTTGACAGTAACCTGTTGCAGGCCATCATTTGTTGCGCCGTTCAGGAACGCGCTACCGGTCAATAATGTAATCTTGTGCTTTTTAAACAGATATGCCACCCCGTCGGTCAGGCGCTTAACCACCTCATCCTTACGGGCCAGCATAGTTGCCAGATTCAGCCGGGGCGGTTCGATATCGATACCATGCCTGGCGAACTTGTCCCGGGCCAAGGCAAACAATTCACTTGAATCCAGCAACGCCTTGCTGGGGATACAGCCCTCGTTAAGGCAGACGCCACCCAGTGTAGCCCGCCGTTCAACCACCGCCACCTTCATTCCCAGCTGACTTGCCCTGATAGCAGCCACATAGCCGCCTGGGCCGGCACCTACCACAATCAGATCATAGGCTTCATTCATGACACGAATGCTCCCCGCTTAATGCGGCCTGGTCTGCACAAACAGACTATCTTCATACAGCGTGAACCCCAGTATTGCGGCAGTTCCCTTGTAATAGTCCACCAGGTCAAACCCGTTAATCACCTTTTGACCTGCCAGCTCCTGCTGCACCGTGGCACGACGCGTCAGAGTCCGGGTGCCGTCTCGAAAACTTTTGGAACCGACCTCAGCAGAAATGACAGGCTTTGGAAGAGGACGCTCGCTGGCGAACAGCTTGACCACATCGGTACCGAAGGGGGGCTCCACCACCACCTCCCAACTCTCGTGATCCCCCGGCACTGCATGTATCGTCCCGCTTGGCAACGGCCGTTCCTGCTGGCCGGGGCCCGGGTAGAGTAGACTAACCTCGTTTTTTGTGTTGATACCATAGAGGTATACATACAGGGGCCGGGCCACCTGTATCAAAAACTGGACCTTCTCACCGGCCCGATAGACCTGAAAACGATCTCCCTTAGTGGTGTTCAGCTTGACCAGCTTCTGACTGCTCTGCCCGGCTACATCGGCCACCATCGCCAATGCTCCGGCAGCCTGATTGACCGTACTATAGGGTATTATGCTGCGCTCGATGCTTTCTTCGGCACTGCCCAACACCCCACCCTTCAAGTTTTTGAGGGTCATGGCCACCGTAACCCGACCGGAGCCCTCCAGGTAATAACCGTCCAGGACAGCATCCGCACCGCTGAATAAGGCAGCACTGGTTTCAAGATTCTTGACTTCCTTGGCCTTGGCAGCCAGGCCACGGGTATTGGAGAGCGATCGGGTTACCGGCTGTTCTTCAAGCACCTCGAACTGCTGACTGTTGACCAGATAGCTTCTGGCCTTGGCGGTCACGTACTCGGAAAACTCGCTGGCATAGCGCCCCTTGCGTTCAATCACCGGATTGATAAACACCTTGAGCCCAGGACGGTTGCCGCTGGTCCTCTGTACCAGTCGCTGCAGGCGGCTGTCCAAAGATTCACTGAAGCTATCCTTGGGCAACTTTGCCACCGGCAGGGCGGCAGCCAGGCTTTTACAGCCGCTGCTGTCTTTGGCGGGACAGTACTTCACAAACACCCGCAGCGTTTCTCCATCACGCTGGTAAGTAGCACCCAGGGCCAGATCGGCCTGTTCCATAAAGTCACTGAACGTGTAGCCGGCAGCCGAAAGCGAACTCTCCAGCTCGTTCACCAGAAAAGCGGACAGATTGGAACTTTCACCTGATACGGCGTCTTTGATGTTGGTCTTATCTAGGTACAACCTCCGAGCGCTGCCGGCGGTGGCTTTCAGCTCTGAAGCGGCTCCTGCTGCCAGTTCCTTAAGTGATGCAGGCTCGGATGACCAAAAGGCATGAGCACCATCCGCCAGCACAACTGCCAGAATGAGCATCAAGAAACAACGAGTTACCATAAGGCTACCCCCTGTGCAATAATTGTTGGAAGCATAGCACAAAATCAGAAAAGCGGGGCTTGCGACCCCGCTTTTCTGGAACAGACAAACATCAGCACTGATTATCCCTGTAGATGTTCCCGGCCAAAAGGCGACATCTGCCGGAGTCGTGCGATGATCGGCGGCAGTTCTTTAATCACGGTATCGATCTCGGCATCGGTAGTGTAACGTGACAGAGAGAAGCGAATCGAGCCATGAGCGCAGGTGAACGGTACTCCCATGGCACGTAGCACATGGGACGGTTCCAACGATCCTGAGGTGCAGGCACTGCCCGAAGAGGCGCAGATGCCTAACTCGGACAACAGCAGCAGGATCGCCTCACCTTCAACAAATTCAAAGGCGATGGAGGTGGTGTTGGGTAACCGCTCGGCGCCGTCGCCGTTGATACGGGCATTGGGGATGGCGGCCATCAGGGCGTCCTGCAGTCGGTCACGCTTGGCCTTGACGGTTGTATTCTCGGCCTGCATATGCTCGCCCGCCAGCTGGCAGGCCTTGCCCAAGGCGATGATGGCAGCGGCATTCTCGGTGCCAGCCCGACGACTCTGCTCTTGATGCCCCCCCACCAGTAACGGCCGGAAAGCAGTGCCGCGACGCAGGTAAAGGGCGCCGATCCCTTTCGGCGCATGCAGTTTGTGGCCTGACAGCGACAGCATGTCGATCTGCGAGGCGGCCATGTTGATCGGAATCTTGCCCACGGCCTGGACCGCGTCGGTATGGAACAGGGCGCCCCTGGCCTTGGCAATGGCGGCTGCCTCCTCCACCGGAAAGATCACGCCGGTCTCGTTGTTGGCCCACATGAACGAGACAATGGCGGTATCGTCGTCAATGGCCCGCTGGTACTCTTCCATATCTAAGCGGCCGGCGCCATCAACGCCGATCTCGGTTACCCGGTAGCCCTTCTGACGCAGGTTACGACACTGGGTAAGCACCGCCGGGTGCTCGACCCGGCTGGTGATAACGTGGCGTCGGTCCGGCAAGACCTCCAGGGCGGAACGGATGGCGGCGTTGTCGCTCTCGGTACCGCAGGCGGTGAAGATGATCTCGTCAGGGGTGGCGCCCAGCAGATCAGCCACTCGCTTACGGGCTTCTGTCACCTTGCCCTGCACCTGGCCGCCAAAGAAATGCATTGAACTTGGGTTACCGTACAGCTCACAGAAATAGGGCCGCATCTCTTCAAAGACCGCTTCATCCACCTTGGTGGTGGCGTTGTTGTCCAAATAAATCTCTTTCACGCCGCTACCTCCTGCACCCGCAGATCATCATGCACCAGCTCACGCAGCTTCATCTCAACAAAACGGGCGGTGTTACCGGATGAAGCGCACCCTGCACATGCCTTGCGGAAAACGATCTGCACGTTGTCACCCTCAATATCCACCAGTTCAAGATCACCGCCATCGGCCATCAGCATCGGCCGGATGTCACGCTCCAGCACCTCTTGCACCAGCTGCATCTTCTTGAGATTGGAAAGCTTACCGGTCTTGGGTTGCGGCTGGGCAGTCTGCTGACCCATCACCTCGGCAATCAACTCTTTGATCTTGGGGATACAACCGCCGCAGGCGCCACCGGCCTTGGTGAAGTGGGTCACCTGTTCGGCAGTGGTCAGCTTATTGGTCTCTATCACCTTCTTGATGAAGGTATCGGTGATGCCGAAGCATTTACAGACCAAGGTCCCCTCATAGTCGGGATAGGCATGGCCATGGTCATGTTCGGCATCATGTTCAGGGACTTCAAGGCCGCGGTACTTGTAAATCGCCACCTCCAGCGCCTCCTGCCCCATCACGGAACAGTGCATCTTTTCTTCCGGCAGGCCGCCCAGAAATTCAGCGATATCCTGGTTACTGACCGCCAGCGCTTCATCCAGGGTCTTGCCTTTCACCATCTCAGTCAGGGCCGAAGAAGAGGCGATGGCACTGGCGCAGCCAAAGGTCTGGAACTTGGCGTCAACAATCTTTTCCTTGCTGTCATCCAGCTTGAGGTACAACTTAAGGGCATCGCCACAGGCCAGGCTACCCACCTCACCGACAGCATCGGCATCCGGTATCTCACCCACATTCCTGGGATTCAGGAAATGATCTTTTACTTTCGGTGTGTAATCCCACATAGAGTACTTCCTCCGGTTAGTTTCAGCGGTCTATTGGTACAACCTGAAGCGAGCATAGCATGCTTCAGAATGGCCTCATTTGTCCTGCATCAAATTTACTCAGATCAGCCCAGGATAAACGTCCTGCCGGCGGCCATAATCTCGGTCAGACGAGTATCACTGCCTGCCTCACCGTACAGCCGCACCACCGGCTCGGTGCCGGACTTGCGGAACAGCATCCAGGCCCCATCCTCAAGCAGCAGCTTGAGACCATCGATGGTCACCACCTCTTTCACCTTGCTGCCCGCAATTTCGGCAGGCACGGCAGCCACCTTTTGAGCATAGGCACGCTCCAACTCACTAGAAAGACGCAGGTTGTCACGACGGGTCACAAAACGTCCCACCTCGGCATACAAACGCTCTAGCAATTCACGTACCGTCTTGCCTTCGTGGGCAACCATCTCGGCCACCAGAAAACAGGCCAGGATACCGTCTTTTTCAGGCACATGGCCCTTGATGGTCAGACCGGCGCTTTCTTCACCGCCGATCACGATCTTGTCCTGGCTGATCAGCTCACCGATGTACTTGAAACCGACCGGCGTTTCATAAACCGGCACGCCATGCTTTCTGGCCACGGCATCTACAAAATGGGAGGTTGCCACGCTGCGTGCCACACCACCGGACAGTTTGCGTACCCGAATCAGGTAGTCCAGCAGCAAGGCAATAATATAGTTCGGTTCGATATAGCTGCCGTCAGCATCCAGAATACCGAAACGATCGGCGTCGCCATCGGTGGCCAAACCCAGCTGAATGGTGGGATCATTCTTGACCAGCTTGATGAAATCAGGGATGTGAGCCTCGGACGGTTCAGGTGGCTGACCGCCAAAATACGGATCGAGATGATCGTTAATAATGCTGTATGGAATTAAACGTGCCTGGAGCGGTTGATCCAGATAGCCCCGGGCAGTCCCGTACAATGGATTAAGTCCCAGTTTGCCGATCTTTTTCAGTGCATCGAAATCGACCTTCTGCTCCAGGGCTGAGAGATACGCAGGCCGGGGGTCAATCACGTCAACCAGCCCCCGGGACTTAGCCTCGTCAAGCGGCACCTCTCGATAACAGACCTCACCCAGCATCTGGTTGGCGCGCTGCTCGATATCCTTGGTGGTCTCAGGCAGGGCTGGCCCACCCCAGGCCGGAGAGAACTTGATGCCGTTGTATTCCGGTGGATTATGGCTGGCCGTAAAGTTGATCCCGCCAGCAGCACCACGCCGCAGGATCTCAAAGGAGATCACCGGAGTTGGCACATCGCGACCACACAGAAACGACTTTATACCGGCACCAGCCAACACCTCGGCTGCCTCGGCGGCAAACCTGGCGCCCATGAAACGGGTGTCACGGCCGATCACAACCCCTTTATCCGCCTCACCTGCCGCCCGCAGATGATCTGCAATGGCCTGAGTCACAGTCTTGACCGATTCAAAAACGAAATCCTCACAGAGGATGCCACGCCACCCCGAAGTACCGAAGCTGATATGGCTCATGCCGCCTCCCTGACAGATTTAATAGGACAGCTTTTATCTTTAAACACTAATACAGTGTGTTGATGCCGTCAAGATAAACAGCCGCGTATCTGCGCTCCCAAAGCGGCCAGCATCAATTGTTTTTGATGTTGACTTTTTCTTTTCGAAATTGCTACAGTTTACTTCTGTCTTAGCTGAATCATATTGGAGGAGGAAGAAGGATGCAGTGTCAAACCGTGCTTGCAGGTACCGAGTGTACCTTTTGGGGTAAACAAGGATGTGTATTTCCTGAAGGCTCCTGTCAGACTATCGTAGAAAATTGTGAAGGATGTGAGCGGATTGTTGCCGGCACCATCGGCCAGGTCTGCAGCGCCTATCCGGCACCGGCCAAGAAATGGGCCAACGGCATCTGCAATTTTGCCACCCACGTCAAGGTAGAGATCAAGGTGGAAGACCTCAAGGTCAACCCCCTCAAGGCCTCCAAAAAGGCCTCCGGTGGCGGCAAGAAGAAATAACACCATACCACGTAACAACGAAAAAGGGGACCTTTCGGTCCCCTTTTTCGCATCTGGAGTACAGCACAATGGCTTTTGATCGTCTTACCTGCCCTGCCTGCGGCGCAACGGTCCGCAACTACCGCAATCCGATCCCCACCGTGGATGTCATTATCGAACTCAATGGACGTATGGTGCTGATTGAACGGCGTAACCCGCCCTATGGATGGGCATTACCGGGCGGTTTTGTGGATTACGGCGAGACGTTGGAACAGGCGGCCATACGCGAGGCCCGGGAAGAAACCTCACTGGAAATATATGACTTAAAACTGCTCGGCTGTTATTCAGATCCGGCCAGGGACCGTCGGATACATACCATCACCACGGTCTTTGTTGCCCAAGGCAGCGGCATCCCCCATGCTGCCGACGATGCTGTCAACCTGCAGTTGTTTACTACTGACCACCTGCCAACCAACCTCTGCTTTGACCATGGTGCAATCCTGCAGGATTACCTCCGCAAGGCCCAAAGGGTGTCAGGATAATTTGTCCCAGTTTTGCCGCAAAACCTCCAGGGCCTGATCAGCCGGTAATGGCTTGCTGAACAGGAATCCTTGTACCTGATCGCAGTTGTTCTCCCGCAAAAACTCCATCTGTTCCTCGGTCTCCACCCCCTCAGCGATCACCTTCAACTTAAGACTGCTGCCCATGGCGATGATGGCGGTGGCAATGGCCGCATCGGTGGCGCTCTTCTCCACATCGCGCACAAAACTCTTGTCGATCTTGAGGGTGTTGACCGTAAACCGCTTCAGGTGCGACAGAGAAGAGTAGCCGGTACCAAAATCATCAATCGAGATATGGATACCGAGGTTGGTGATCTCGTTCAGCACTGAGACAGCATAGTCGGGGTTTTGCATGATCACGCTCTCGGTGATCTCGAACTCCAGACAATCAGCCGGCATGCCGGTGTCGGCCAGGACAGCACGCACCAGATCCAGCAACCTGGTATGCTGCAACTGGTAGCCGGAAAGATTAACCGCCATCCGCAACCCTTGCAAGCCATGCTCATGCCACTCCATATTCTGGCGACAGGCCTCACGCAGGACCCATTCGCCCAACTCCATGATCAGGCCGCTTTCTTCCGCCAACTGAATGAACTCGGTAGGTGACAGCAAGCCCAGCATAGGGTGCTGCCAACGGACCAGCGCCTCCATGGCAATGATCTTGCCGCTGGAAACATCCATCTTTGGTTGGTAATAGAGCCTGAACTCCAGACGGTCCAGCCCTTTGCGCATTGAATTGGCAATGGTGAAGCGGCGGGAGGCATTCTGATCCATATCGCCGGCAAAAAACTGGTAGTTATTCCGTCCCTGTGCCTTGGCATGATACATGGCGATATCAGCCTTCTGTATCATGGCCTCCACTTCACTTTCATCTTCAGGATAGACACAGATGCCACCGCTGGTGGTCACGAATAGCTCGTGATTACGTACGTAAAAGGGCTGCATCAACGCATCCAGCACCTTGTCGGCCAGATGCTGTATATCGGCATGGTCGGCTACATTGACCAACAGAATAATAAACTCGTCACCACCGATCCTGGCCACCGTGTCTGTCTCACGCAGACAGCCTTTCAGGCGCTGGGCTATCAAACGCAGCAACTCATCCCCCACAGCATGACCCAGGGTGTCATTGATGATCTTGAAACGATCAAGATCAATGAACATCAGAGCAAAACGGGTCTGCATCCGATGGGCAAGGGCCTTGGCCTGCTGCATCCGGTCATAGAGCAATACCCGGTTGGGCAGACCGGTCAACATGTCGTGATGTGCAAGCTTCAGCAATTCAAGCTTGGCGAGGTTACGTTCGGTTACATCGTGACAAACACCCCAGACGAGCTGCTCCTGACTGCCTTCAAGACAGCCTGTCAGGCTGATTTCCAGATCGATCCTGCGTTCAAGGGCTGGAGAAAAAAACGGCAACTCAAAATGGCCACTGTTCTTGCCTGCCGAAGCCATAGCAAACTGCTGCCGCAGCATCTCCTGCCCTTCCTGATCAGCCAGCTCAAACAGGGCAGCCGTACCGAACGACTCCCTGCCGATACCCAAAAGAGTGTGGCCGACCTGGTTCAGATACAGCAAAGTGCCATCCAGTTTGCAACAGAAGATCAGGTCATGGGCAGAGGTGATAAACCCCAGCAGCGCCTCTTCACTCTCCTGCACCTTGAGCTGATCATCACGGATCTTGCCCATCAAAAAAGCACCGAAAAAGGCTATGATCGCATTCAATCCAGCGACCCAGAACCACATCAACACCTCGAACAGTACCGACGGGTCGTTCTCTTCTGTGAATGGCATCCGAATCATCGGAATCAGATCAGCATCTTCTGCGATCAACAGCAGACCATACAACAGTGCACCAACGGCACCGATGCCCCATACTTCCCGCTTTTTGTCAAACAGGAAGGCCGCTTCCAGCGTCACCAGAAGGTAGGCCGGCCAGAACCAGCTGACCACCCCGCCACTCCAGTGTACGGCTGCCGTAACAAACATCAGATCCAGCACCACTTGCGCATAGATCACCAGTCGACAACTCTGCCAGGTCGAACAGGGTAACGATATCAGCGGATAGGCAACCGCAAAAAACAGGGCGGTCCACTTAAGCGAACTGCTCCACTGCCCAAGGTGAAGCATCGGCAGTTCAATGCCAGCCGGCACCAGCAATAAATCGGCAAACAGGATGTACAGCCCAAGCAGGGTGAGCATCAGCCAACGCACCCGCACCATCAGTGACACCCGTACGCACTGCTCGGCCAAACGGTCCCTGATGCTGCGACGTTCATCACTGCTCTGCAGCAGCCGTGACAAGGGACCAAACCAGGAAGTGCGCGCACTGTCTTCCATTATGGGAATGAATGGCTCCATCGGCCGTTACACCTTCAAAAAGCGGGGCTGAGCTGCTGCTGTGACCAATCCCAACTCAGATGCAAGACGATAAAAAAGAGCAAGCCCTGCCTGATGGCGCTCGTCGAGTCGGTAGGTGATGTGTCTCCAGTATTCGGCCAGTCGGTCGCTGCCCATCCAGCTGGACTCGTCAGCATGGGCAGCAAGCTCTGAAGCCTGCTGCGGCAACTGATCTCGGGCGGCATCTAACAAGCTCAGCAGCTTGCAGAGCTGATCGTGCTTGGTTTCTGCTGCTCGCTGCGTGACTTGCCACAGGGCATAGACAAAGGGCAGACCGGTCATTTCACGCCAGCAGGCGCCCAGATCGTAACAATACGGCGCCTCATCCGCCATGGCCGCCAGCAGGGCCGTATCACCGATCAGCAACACACCGGGAGCGTTTGCCAAGGCCTGCTGCCACGGCAGGCTGGTACGTTCGAGACTGCAGCCCTCAAGCTTCCAGTGGCGGGCCAGCAAAATCTGCAGCAGCACCACCGAGGTGGCTGATTCCGCGGTCACCAACAACCGCTCGCCCCCAAGTTGCTCAACTGGCCGGTTCGTCAGCAGCAACACACTCTGCACCGGTCCGTCAGAACCGATACAATGGCCGGGCAACACAAAATAGCTGTCGGCATGACGTGCAAACTCGATGGAGGACGAGATACAGACATCGATCTGTCCCTGGGATAGGGCGGCATTCAACTCCGCCGGCACACCATACCGCAGCTCAATCGCTGAACCCGACAACCGGTCTCTGATCTGTAAAAGCAGCGGACTGCAATTGGCATACTTGATCCAGCCAACCTGTAGCATCAGTTCACCTGCCTGTAGAGTTGTTCAACATCCCGCTCCACCATCCGGATCTGTTGGCGTTCCAACAGCTCGCCGGTAACCTTCCAAAGCTGGGTGACAGCGTTGGCGTAGGCCGTCTGAGCCTTGATCTGGTTGCTCTTGGCCGCGGCCAGATCGTTTTCAACATCCAACACATCCTTGTTGGTGGCCAGCCCCACCTCGGCCTTGCGCACAAAGGCCTTGAAACGTTCTTCGGCAAAGGCACGCCCACGGTCTGCCACATCCAGCTGTTTGAAGTTAGCCGCAACGGCGCGCACCGCAGCGCGAACCTCGTTGCTGACCAGCTCTTGCTGATTACGTAGCCGAAGCGCTGCCTGCTCGACCTTAAGACGATTTTTGCGATAGTCGTTCTCTGCGGCACGATTGCCCAATGGAAAGGCAAGCGCAAGACCTACGCTCCAGTTCGGGTACTCGCCCGAACCAAGCCGGTCAACGTCCTTGGCATAGGTGCCGGCCAAGCCGGTGGCGGCTGCCGAGGCCGACAAGGTCAGATCCGGCAAGGTTCGGTTATTTGAGACCCGAGTCTGTAACTCCAGTAGCTCCAGATTTCGCTTCAGCTCCCTGATCTCCGGCCTCAGTTCAAGGGCAACCCGGATCTGATCCTGTTCAGACACCTCATAGAGCGCCTTGGACGGTGTCTCCGCAATCAGCAATTCAGCCCCAGGCTCAAGCTGCAGCAATTGACGCAGCAGATCGGCCTGATCACTCACCGCACGTTCGGCGTCAATCAGCTCCTTTTCCCGTGATGCCACCCCATATTCGGCGTTCAAAATCTCCATAGCCGGCATCACCCCGGCCTTCACCCGTGCCTGGGTCTCTGTCAGAATCTTGCGTGCCAGCTCCAGCGAGACCTTCTTGACCTCCAGTTCCTCACGCAGGCTGTACAGCGTGTAGTATTCATTGCATACCTGGGCAACTATGGCGCTCAGCCTGGTGTTGAACTGCTCAATCGAGGAGTATTTGCCAAGACGGGCCGTGTCAATCGCCAGCTCGGTGGCCTCACGACCAAAATTTTTCAGTAGCGGCTGGCTGACGGTCAACCCCAGGTTGGAGTACCAGTAGGAATCAAGTCCGCCTGCGATAGTCGTATCAGTCCGGTTGTAGCTATTGTTAAACCCCAGGGTCGCCGTACCGCCGGTAAAGAACAACTGACTCAGACCGGCGTTCAGTTGAGTACTGCGGTCTGCCTGTCTGTCGGGCGGAGACAGGTAAAACGAACTCACATTGGTAGTGTCGGCATACGAAGCCAACAGTTGGAGGGAGGGATCATAGATGCCACGGTTTTTCTGATACTCAGCCTCCTGCTGGGCCGGAGTATAGCGTTCAGCTCGCACCGCAAGGTTGTTCTCAACTGCCGCCTTAATCGCATCGGCCAAAGTCAGTCGGATAACTGACGATTCGCTGGCCAGGGCCACTGACCGACACACTAGTAGCATCACCAGACACAGCATCAGTACTCGCAACACGCTCCACCTCGCAGACAGACTGAGCGCCCCAAAACAGAAAAAGGGCGGGACTCCTGTCCCGCCCTTATACCACAGATTATATTCAGGTTTATATATCTTTGTTTTCCACATAGTCCAGATAGTCGTCTGCCGTCATCAGCCCCTTCAACTCTTCGGGATCGTCCAGGCTTATTTCCAGCAGCCAGCCACCGTCATAGGGATCGTCGTTGACCAGAGACGGATTATCGAGCAACTCATGGTTCACTTCCAGCACGGTGCCACTGAAGGGGGCATACAGCTCAGCCACCGTCTTGCGGGCCTCGATGGTTCCCATCGAGTCCTCCTGCTCCACATCATCTCCTGCATCGGGCAGCTCCAGCGAGGCCACCAGGCCCAGTTCATCCTGGGCATAATCGGTCAGCCCCACCACCGCCCGATCACCTTCCACACGGATCCAAATATGTTCCCGTGAATACTTGAGTTCTTCCGGAAAATCCATGAATCCCTACTCCAGCACGATCCGATCAAGGAACGACGTATCCACATCTCCCTCGATAAAATCCTTGTTGGTCATGATCCGTTTATGGAAAAAGACGGTGGTCTTGATACCTTCGATAATATACTCGTCCAAAGCCCGTGCCATGCGACGGATGGCGTCCTCACGGGTTTCGGCATGCACAATCAGCTTGCCGATCATCGAGTCATAATGTGGCACCACGGTGTATTGGTCATACACAAAGGAATCAACACGCACCCCCAGGCCGCCCGGCTGGTGATAGGTGGTGATCTTGCCAGGACAGGGAGTAAACTTGAAGGGATCCTCGGCGTTGATCCGACACTCGATAGCATGACCGGTGATCTTGATGTCCTTCTGCTTGTAACGCAGCGGCAGGCCAGCGGCGGAACGGATCTGCTCCCGGATCAGGTCAACACCGGTAATCATTTCGGTCACCGGGTGCTCCACCTGGATACGGGTATTCATCTCCATAAAGTAGAAATCACCGTTTTTATCCAGCAGAAATTCCACCGTGCCAACACTGGAATAATTGACCGCCTTGGCGGCCTTAATGGCTGCCTCACCCATGGCGGTACGGGTTTCCGGCTTCAGCACCGGACAGGGCGCCTCTTCGATGATCTTCTGGTGACGACGCTGAATAGAACAGTCCCGCTCACCCAAATGGATGCAGTTGCCGTGCTTGTCGGCCAGCACCTGAATCTCAACGTGTCGCGGCTGCTCACAGTATTTTTCGATATAGACGTCGGGATTGCCAAAGCCGGCCTGGGCCTCAGCCTTGGCTGTGGCATAGGCGTTGGCAAGGGTCGCCTGTGAATGGACGATCTTCATGCCACGACCGCCACCACCGGCAGTGGCCTTGATGATCACCGGGAAACCGATCTGCTTGGCGATCTTGACCGCCTCGTCCACCGACTTCACATTTTCCTTGGTACCAGGCAGGATCGGTACGCCATGCTCGATCACCGCCTGGCGGGCCGATATCTTGTCGCCCATGATGCGCATGCTCTCAGCGGAAGGACCGATGAAGGTGATGCCACACTGCTCGCAGATCTCGGCAAATTTGGCGTTTTCCGACAGGAAGCCATAACCGGGATGGATCGCCTCAGCATCGGTCAGCTCGGCGGCACTGATGATGGCGTTGATATTCAGGTAGCTCTGGCTGCTGGGGGGCGGCCCAATACAGACCGACTCGTCGGCCAGCTTGACATGCAGCGATTCTGCATCGGCGGTGGAATAGACCGCAACGGTCTTGATCCCCAACTCCTTGCAGGCCCGTATCACCCGGATGGCGATCTCGCCACGATTGGCGATCAGTATTTTATGGAACATAGTGGCTCCTAAATCTTCTCAACGACGAACAACGGCTGACCAAACTCAACCGGTTGGGCGTTCTCGACGCAGATCTTGACGATCTTGCACTTGAACTCCGCCTCGATCTCATTGAACAGTTTCATCGCTTCCACCAGACAGATCACCTGGCCTTTTTCAACTACCTGGCCCACCTCAGCAAAGGGAGCGGCCTCAGGAGAAGCGGCGCGGTAAAAGGTGCCCACGATCGGGGAATTAATGGTTTCACCGCTCTCAACGGCAGCGGCAGGTGCCGCAACAGCTGCTGCCACGGGTGCTGCGGCAGCCACCGGAGCTGCTGCCATAGGGGCCGGTGCCTGCATATAGGTTGCAGGAGCAGCCATCTGGATAATTTCCGGTTGTTGACCCCGCTTGATGACGATCTTCTCATCGGCGTTGTCCATCTCAAACTCGGTAATATCGGTCTCGGTAATCATTTTTATCAGCAGTTTCAGATCCTTGATTTCCATTCCTAACTCCTTCCCTCACAATCACATTAATAACGTACGCGGTAACAGCCAAGCCGTACCGTCAGACAACCATCAATTTTTTTGCTACTCCTGTCAACAACCGGCAACCGTTACCAGTCACCGCCACCGTGTCTTCGATCCGCACCCCACCCCAACCGGGGATATAGATGCCAGGCTCGATGGTGACCACCATCCCTTCATCCAGCACAGCCTCGCTACGGGGCGACAGGGTCGGCTTTTCGTGAATCTCAAGTCCGACCCCATGACCCAGGCCGTGACCAAAAAAGTCACCAAAGCCCTGCTCGCGGATATAGTCGCGGGCTACGGCATCAAGCTCCTTGCAGCTGACACCGGGACGAACCGCCGCAACGGCACGGTCATGGGCCTCCAACACAACATCGTAAATCTGCTGCTGGCGTTGATCAAGCTGCCCAACCCCGACGGTTACCGTTTCATCGGAATGGTAGCCGTTCAGCACCGCCCCGAAATCGATGGTCACCAGTTCGCCAGCCTGTATCGGCTTGTTGCTGGCCCGCCCGTGGGGCATGGCCCCCCGTTCCCCGGAGGCGATAATAAAATCAAAACCGCGGCCCTCGGCGCCGCGACGCCGCATAGCAATCTCAAGTTCCAGGGCCAGATCAGCCTCAACCAGACCAGGCCGAATCAACGGCAGCACCGACTGCAAGGCCTGCGAAGCAAGGCTGGCCACATCCGCCAGAGCCTCCAGTTCGCGCTGATCCTTGCGATCCCGTATCCCATCGAGATCAGCCGGTAACGCCACCAGCGTCGCCCCTGGCAACTGTTTCTCCTGTTCCTGCTGTGTACTGACCAGACAATGGGCCGCTTCAAACCCGATCCGTTGCCACCCCTGCTCGTTACGCAGTTGGGCCAGCGCCTCGTGGCGTTGGCCATGTTCAATCACGGCCAGCCCGATTACTTCCTGCTGTGCCTGGAGCGTGTAACGGGAGTCACAGATGAACCACCCCTGATTACGGGTCAGCACCAGCAGACCACTGGAACCGCTGAAACCGGACAGGTAACGCAGATTGGGGAGGTGTTCCACCACCAGGCAATCGAGCTGCTCGCGGTCGAACCACGGGGTCAGTCGAGAGCGCCTGTCTTTTAGCATAACTGAAAGCGACACCTCAACCGAATTCTGATCAGTTGGCGAGATCAAACGTAAATTCAACCTTGCTGACTTTTACTATGATTAAAAAGAGCACGCAATCCCAGCAGATAACTGTCCAGCCCGAAGCCACAGATTTGCCCGACCGCCAGCGGCGCCAGGTAGCTGTGGTGGCGGAACGGTTCACGTCGATGGATGTTGGAGAGATGAACTTCGACAAAGGGGATGCCGATTGCGGCTAAGGCATCGCGCAGAGCAACGCTGGTATGGGTGTAGGCGGCCGGATTAATCACGATGCCATCATAGCAGCCGATGGCGGCCTGAATCGTATCCACCAACGCCCCTTCGCTGTTTGACTGGAAGCAGACCAGACGGCAGCCAAGCTCGGAGGCTAGGCTCTGCAGGGCGCTATTGACGTCATCCAGCGTCAGGGAGCCATAGATATCGGGCTCCCGCTGACCGAGCAAATTCAGATTGGGACCATGTATAACCAGAATACGTTGCATCGTTCTATTCAATGGCCTTGATCATGGTCAAGGCATTGGCACGCAGCAGATAACGGGCTTTGCCCACATTGCCGTCACGGCTGAGCACAAAGGCGGCAAACAGCTCCTCGTTGATCACACGCAGGATCATACAGGACTGCTTGGTGGTGATGGTTATCTCCTCCATATCGCCGGCACCCACCACCTCGACGGTACGCTGGATCTCCTTGATCACCGTGGCATACTCAACGGTCATCATCTGCACGTCAAAACCGGGGCGTCCCAGGTGCACCTCATCGATGGCGATGCAATCGTAGCCCATCAACATCACGGCATAGGCGCCTTCGACCTGCTGGATCATGCCTGACAGCAATGTTCTCAACGACATTCGCGCAACCTCCGGATGTTTTCCAGCCAGCCTTCCAGCACCGGCAGTACGCTGCCGGTATCGGCAACCCCCTGTGGCGGCACCGCAGCCACTGCAGACGACTGCTCACCGACCGGCTGCTCCGCTGAAGCTGCCGAAAGCAACTGCGACTCCAGTTCAGCAAGCCGTGTTGCCGCTGTGCTGTTTCCGGGCTCCGTGGCAAGGATATCACGGTAGATGCCGGCAGCCTTATCGGTAAAGCCCTGTGAAACGTACAACTCGGCCAGGGTGCCGGTCATCAACGGGTCCCGACCACTTTGCGCTGCTGCTGGCCAGGCATCTTCCACCGAGCTTATCTCGGCAGTCTCGCCATCCGACGGTTCCACACCGCTGACGGCAACCCCGGACCATGGATCAGCAATCGACCGCAACGGCGGTTTTACCCGCTCTACCAGCTGGTCATCGTCCGGCTCGGCAACAATGTCACTCTCGCTGAGTTCAATCAGCTCAAGGTCGTCATCGCCAAGACTGATCCCCCCCTGCAGTGCCTGCAGCGCACGACGAGCCTGCTGCAAACGTTCCTCAAGGGCCTTGATCTCTTGCTGCAACGCTTCCGGTGAATGCTGCATACGTCCCGTCACCTCCCCGCAACACAGGTTTCGGCCAGTTGGGCCGGGGTGAACTCCCGCACGGCGTGGGCCCCAAGGCCCTGATTACAGATATACTGAATAACACCGGCCCGACTCTTCTTGTCCTGGGTCAGGGCGGCTATCAACTCGTCACGGTCTGCCGGCGGCGTTTCGGTAGGCAGTCCCAAGCTGCGCAGCAACGCCACAATCCGTTCGCGATCATCAGCACTGCACAAGCCTTCTCGCTCGGAAATCTGCGCTGCCAGCGTCATACCGATCGCAACCGCTTCGCCATGCACCAGACCAGCATAACCTGACAGGGCCTCAAAGGCGTGGCCCAGGGTGTGACCATAATTCAGCACCGCCCGCAGGCCGGCCTCATGTTCATCCTGCTCCACCACCCAGGCCTTGAGGGCACAGCAGCGTGCCACCACCGTGGTGATCAACTCACGATCACGGGCCAGCAGCCGCTCAACATTGGACTCCAGCAGCTCAAAGAACGCCCGGTCCAGCACCACCCCGTACTTGATCACCTCTGCCAGACCAGCCCGATACTCTCGCTCCGGCAGCGTTGTCAGGGTATCCACATCGGCCAGCACCAGCCGTGGCTGGTGGAAGGCGCCGATCAGATTCTTGCCGCGGGGGTGGTCGATACCGGTCTTGCCCCCCACGCTGCTATCCACTTGTGCCAGCAGGGTGGTTGGCAGCTGCACAAACGGGATGCCCCGCAGGTAGGTGGCAGCGGCAAAACCGGCCAGATCACCCACCACACCGCCGCCCAGCGCCACAACAAAACAGCGCCGGTCAATCCCGGCCTCGATCAATTGGTCATAGACCTGATGCAAGGTCTGGCTGGTCTTGTAGGCCTCGCCATCGGGAATCGGGAGCAGCAGCGGCTGATAACCGGCCGCTGCCAGTGAGGCCGTGACCGTTTCGGCATACAGGCCGGCCACCGTGGGATTGGTCACCACCGCTGCGCGGCCGGTCAGTCCCACTTCACGGCAGTGCTTGCCCGCTTCAGCAAGTATGCCGGCGTCTATCAGTATGCTATAGCTTTGCGGCCCAAGCTGGACCGGAATCAACGCCATCACTACCCCTTGGAAAGCCGCTTAAGCACCTCGGCGGCCACATCTTCCACTGATTTCCCGACGGTGTCAATTCTTATGTCGCTATCAGCGTAGCACTGTTCGCGTTCCTGCAGCAAACGTTCAAGCCTGGCCACGCGCTCCGCTTCTTCGCCTTGCAACAGGGGGCGATCATTGCAGGCAGCCAAACGCGCCGCCAGCATCTCCAGTGAGGCGGTCAGATTGACCACCGGACCAATCAATCGCATCAGGCGACGGTTTTCAGGATCAATCACCGCGCCGCCGCCGGTGGAAAGCACCATCTGCGCCCGGCCCACCAGACCTGCCAGCTGTTCTTGTTCCAATCGTCGAAAGGCCGGCTCTCCCTCTTCGGCAAAGATGGCGTTGATGCTCTTGCCGGCCTGCTCGACAATCAGGGCATCCAGATCAATAAACGCCCAGCCCAGCTGCTGCGCCAGCAGGCGTCCGACGCTGGTCTTGCCGCTGCCCATCGGGCCGGTTAAGACAATGCTGTCCGACATCAGAAGGTGCGCACCGTCGCCAGGTAGCCATCCAGGTTACGCCGCAGCTCTTCGATTGAATCACCGCCAAACTTTTCCTGCAGGGCGCTGGCCAGCTCGATGGCCACCACTGCCTCGGCCACCACCAGGGCAGCCGGCACGGCACAGGTATCGGAGCGCTCCACCGAGGCCTCATAGGGCTGATGATCCGCCAGATCCACCGAACGCAACGGTGTGTACAGGGTGGGGATCGGCTTCATGGCGGCCCGCACCACCAGCGGCTCACCGTTGGTCATGCCCCCCTCCAGACCACCGGCACGATTGGTGGGACGGACATAGGCGGTTGCGGCGCCACGCTCCAGCGCAGCAGGATCGTAGGTTATCTCATCGTGCACCTGGGAACCGGGCCGACGGGCGGCCTCAAAGCCGAGCCCTACCTCAACCCCCTTGATGGCCTGAATGCTCATCAGCGCCATGGCCAGCCGGGCATCAAGCTTGCGGTCCCATTGCACGTGGCTGCCCAGACCGGGCGGCAGCCCCTGCACCTGCACCTCCACCACGCCACCCAACGTATCGCCAGCGGCCTTGGTGTGATCGATCAGACGCTTCATCTCGGCCTCGGCTGCCGGATCGCAGCAAAACAGCTCCGAGGCAGCCGCCTGTTGCCATAGCTGCTGGTACGGGACAGCCGGTGCCGACGCCATCACACCGCCCAGCTCAGTCACATAACCGCCGATGGTAATGCCACAGGCCTTGAGCAACTGGCGGGCCACGGCGCCCACCGCCACCCGCACTGCGGTCTCGCGGGCACTGGAACGCTCCAGGATATTACGCACATCCCGTTGGGAATACTTCATGGCGCCATCCAGGTCGGCGTGGCCGGGCCGGGGACGGGTCACCGGCTCTGCCTTGCCTGCATGCTCAGCCAGGGGCGACATCTTCTCCAGCCAATTTTCCCAATCGCGATTCTTCACTGCCAACGTCACCGGCGAGCCGAGGGTTTTGCCCCAGCGCACACCGGACAGCAGCTCGACCCGGTCCTGCTCGATCTTCATCCGGTCGCCTCGACCATACCCCTGTTGCCGCCGCGCCAGTTGCTCGTCCAGCATGGCCGGGGCCAGCTCAAGATTGGCCGGCAGCCCTTCGATGATAGCGGTCAGTTGGGGGCCATGGGATTCCCCGGCGGTAAAATAACGCATGGTCTGTCTCACTCCTGACTCTGATTTCGGTCGGCCAGAGTAGCATTACACCCCGACCGGGGCAAGCAAAACCCTGTTTCCAGACGGTTGGAAATAACGCGGAACAGCGCCTGACCTGTGGTCATACAGATACCGGCGTGGTGATGGGAGGCAGAGGCAGCTGTCAGCGCAAACCAATACGACTAAACAGTATTCCCAGATACTTGTTGCAGGGGTTATCGCGGTGCAGCCAGGGCAACAGCGGTGTTTTGCGGCTACCGAGTTCATCCAGCAGTTGCTTGATCAGGCGATGTTCGCCATGGCTCACCCCCTGGCGCAGGGCCTGGATCGCCTCAGGCTTGCGCTTGGCCACCAACAGCACCCGAGCCAGATAATAATAATGCTCAGGCTGCTCAGGCTGGCGCCCGATAGCTGCCTGACAAAGCTCCAGGCCTCTGGTGACGTGGCCCCGTTCCTTGGCGATGCAATAGCCCAGACAGGGGTGCCAATCAGGGTTGTCCCACAGCTTGAGGGCTGCCTCCACCCTGGCCAGGGCAGCCAGCACATTGCCCGCCTCCAGCTCCTGCAGCCCGCGTTGATATTCCTGCTGGGCCTTCAACGACTCAGCATGGTGATCCATGGTCAGCTCCTGTTGTGTCATAACTACCCCAGATGCAGTTCGTCCAACGACAAGCGATAGCCGGGCAAGAAATGTTCCAGAAAATAGCCCACTTCCGGCAAAGGGCTGGTACGCAGACTCTCCAACTGTTCCTCGCCGGCCCGTTTGAACTCGAGATTGCCTGACTTTTCCTCCTCCAGGCACTTGATCAGCGCAGCGATCTTGTCGGCCGCCTTGATCACCGCCTGGTACTCGGCATCCTGCTCTTCAAAGAAAAACAACGGCTCATAGACCTGCGACAACTCTGGCGGCAACATGGCCAACAGTTTCCTGCGTGCCCGGTCCTCCAGCTGATGAAAAGAACGCTTGAAATTGGGGTTGAAATGCTTGACCGGGGTCGGCATATCACCGGTAAAAATCTCGCTGGCATCGTGAAAGACACCATACAACGCCGCCCGGCCGGGATCGAGTGTACCCTCGAAATAGGTGTTGCGGATCACCGCCAGGGCATGGGCCAACATGGCCACATCCAGCGAATGTTCCTTGATGTTCTCAGGCTGGGTGTTACGCATCAACCCCCAACGGTTGATGTATTGCATCCGGGCCAGAAAGGCGAAAAAATCGTAACGCTGCTCCGTCACACCTGCACCCATTTCAACCCCTCTCAACGGTTTCGAACAACACCCGGTAATCATCCAGGGCATAGCGGTCGGTCATACCGGCCAGATAATCGGCCACCGTCCGTTCCACACCGTCCTGCTCAATCCGGCGGCGATATTTGGGTGACAGCAGGTTGGGCCGCTTGACGTAGGTCTCAAACAGACGCGACAGCACGTGCTCAGCCTTGACCCGCATCTTGTCCACCTTGTGATGGCGGTACAGCCGCTCTTTCAGGAAACGCTTCAACGCCAGACTTTCCGCCTCCACCACTGGGCTGAAATGGACCAGCACCCGGTTTACCTGCCGCAGATCATCCGGCGAATTGACGTTGAACTGCTGGATATTGGCCCAGGTGGTCTCACAGATATCGGTAATCTGCATCCCGATCAGGGCGCTGACCGTGCGGGCCACCAACCGCCTGTCGTCAATGGCCGGATAGCGTTCACGTACCCGGCTTGCCATCCGCGCCCACAGCTCCACCCCCTTTAAGAGCTCCAGGGTCAGGTAGCCGGATTTGAGCCCGTCGTCAATATCATGGTTGTTGTAGGCGATCTCATCGGCGTAGTTGATCAGCTGCGCCTCGATGGAGGGGACCACGCCAGGCAGAAACTCGTCGAGGATCGTGGTCGGCAGATCGTGGGGCGACGAATGTTTCAGAATCCCCTCACGCACCTCCCAGGAGAGATTCAGACCGTCAAAGTCGGGGTAGCGCTGCTCCAGCTTGTCCACCACCCGAAAGGACTGGTAGTTGTGCTCAAACCCACCGAAGCCCTGCATCAGCTGATTCAGCACCTCCTCGCCGGTATGGCCAAAGGGGGTGTGTCCCAGGTCATGGGCCAGGGCCAGCGCCTCGGTCAGGTCCTCATTCAGGCGCAGACGACGGGCAACCGCCTTGCCGATCTGGGCCACCTCCAGCGAATGGGTCAAGCGGGTACGGTAGTAATCACCCTCGTGGTTCAGAAAGACCTGGGTCTTGTACTCCAACCGCCTGAAGGCGGCGCAATGGATAATCCGGTCACGGTCCCGCTCAAACATCGGTCGCGGGTCGCCCGACGTTTCCAGATACCGGCGCCCCCGTGATTCGCCGCTCTTGCAGGCATACGGGGCCAGATCCGGACGCTCGCTATAATCAAACATGCAGCTGCTCCCTCCCATGGCAGGATAGCAATCGACGCAAAGAGTACTATCCGCACCGCCCATCGGCAAGTTTTTTCCTAAAAGTATGGTAGGCTTAGCCCATGACCAACCACGATCTGCAGGCCCTGCTGGCCATTGACCGCACCACCCTGCCCCCGGATGGCGGACCGCTCTACAACCGGCTGATCTTCAGCCACTCACCCTACCTGCTGCAACACGCACGCAACCCGGTGGACTGGCGCGAATGGGGCCCAGAGACCCTGCAGGAGGCACGGCAGCGCAACCTGCCGCTGTTTGTCTCCATCGGCTACGCCACCTGCCACTGGTGCCACGTCATGGCCCATGAATCCTTTGAGGACGACGAAGTGGCCGACATCCTCAACCACGGCTTTGTGCCGGTCAAGGTTGATCGGGAGGAACGACCCGACCTGGACGAATTCTGCATGGCCGCCTGTCAGACCATGACCGGCAGCGGCGGCTGGCCCCTGAACTGTTTTCTGAAGCCGGACGGCACACCCTTCTACGCCCTGACCTACCTGCCCAAGGAACCGCGCCGGGGCATGCCCGGCTTTCTGGAGCTGCTGGAAAACATCGCCCAGGTCTGGCAACACAGGCCGGACAGCGTAGAACGCAATGCCACCTCATTGATGGATGCCCTGCAACGGCTGAGCCTCCCTCAACTACCGGAGCGCTGCGTGCCGCTGGACCAGTTGTTCAAACAGGCCGATGCCACCCTGCGACGGATGTACGACCAGCAGTACGGCGGCTTTGGCACGGCACCCAAATTTCCGATGCCGCCCTACCTGCTGCACCTGCTACGCAGTAACGATATTGCTTTGCACGACATGGCCCTGCAGACCCTGCGAGCCATGCGGCAGGGCGGCATCTGGGACCAACTGGCCGGCGGCATTCACCGCTACAGCACCGACCGACACTGGCTGGTGCCCCACTTCGAAAAGATGCTCTATGACCAGGCCCTGGTAGCCTACGTGGCCCTGGAGGCGTACCAGCTAACCAACGACAACCAGTATTGCAACATGGCCGAAAACCTGCTGGAGTTCACCCTGCAGGAGCTGACCTCGCCCCAAGGCGGTTTTTACTGCGGCCTGGATGCCGATTCCGAAGCACGGGAAGGCGCCTGTTACGTCTGGCACAGACAAGAGCTTGACGCACTGTTGGGCGCTGACGCAGCACTCTTCCACGAACGTTACGGCGTAACCCGCGAGGGAAACTTCGAGGTAGCGGGAGAGAATGTACTGCATCAGGCGCAGACGATTGAGGCGCTGGGCAAGGCTCATCACCGCTCTGAGAGCGAGCTAGCCGAACAGTTGGAACACTGCGGCCAGACCCTGCTGGCGGTGCGCAGGCAGCGTGAACAACCGCTGCGAGATCTCAAGATCATCACTGCCTGGAACGGCCTGCTGATCGCCACGCTGGCCCGTGGCGCCGCCATAACCGGCAAGCAGCACTGGCTTGCCGCCGCCCGCAAGGCGGCTGATTTCATCACCACCAGCCTGGTGGCCCCTGATGGGCGCCTGTTGCGCAGCTACCTGCTTGGTCCGTCGCCGATCAAAGGCTTTTTGGAAGACTACGCCTTTGTGGCCTGGGGCTTACTGGAGCTGTACCTGGCCGAACAACACAAGCCTGACCTACAGCGCGCTGCTACCCTCTGCCAAGAGGCACTGCGCTTGTTCAGCACAGCAGATGGCCGTCTGACCACTGCCGGCAGCGATGCCGATCAACTGCCGCTGGCCCTACCCGATCTGCATGACGGCGTGATCCCCAGCGCACTGTCCATCTTGGCAAGCAACCTGCTGACGCTGTCAACACTTACCGACGATCTGAACTGGCAGCACGAGGCGCAGCGCCTGCTGCACTGCTACCATGCCAACCTGCAGCAGAATCCGACCGCCAGCCTCTGGCTGTTGCAGGCGGCACATGCTTTTGATAGTGACAGACAAGGAAGTGAAAAAAGTTTCAACAACAGCTTATGATGTGAGGAAAAGAGGGTGACAGGTGTATTGCTTGAAGAGATCGAGAATCCAGCTAGCAAAAGAAGAGGCCTACTCCACCACCAGACCTTCTTTAAGCGCCACAATCACCTCTACCTGACGCTGGTAGATGTACTTGCCGATCACGGTGTCGGTCAGCCGGTCGGGGGCAATGGTGAAGATGGCAATCTGCCGGTTGTCGCTGGTGGGCTTGGCCCTGACAAAGATGGCCGGCATGGTCAGGGGCGAATCCAGCAGGGTGAGGGCCATCACACCGGCCCCTTCAACGGTTGCTGGTAACGGTCCATCAACCCATAGTGAGATGCCGCTGGCAGAGATATCGATCACCGTGCCTTCGATCTGCAGATTCTCGCAGAAAAAACGGGCCGGCAAGGTGCCGTGCACCCTGACCCGCACCGCCTCGCGCCGGTCTGCCCTGATCTGGGCATAGGCAAAATTGTGCAGGATGGCCACCTTTTTGGTGACGTTGACGTAGGCGGCGTAACAGTGTACCGCCAGATCCTTGGCAAAGGCCTTGCTTTTGATCAGTGTGCTGTTGTTTTGTTTGAGGATATTGGCCTGATGCTCATGGACGGACAGTTCGACGCTGTCCTTGTCCACGGCCAGAATGGTGGCAGCGTAGCTGACCGGTATCTCATTACAGTAGTTGAGCAACGTCAAATCGCTCTTCAGACGCCCGGCATGCATCTCTGCAAACACCTTGATAATGGCGTCAGCGTCTGTCTTGCCATCGGCAACGCTTACCAACTGAAAATGATCTTGTACCATTGATGGGCCTTACTTCGTTGTATTATCAATCTGTCGAGCCTGCAACGCGACGGCTCGTTTTAGCACAATTTACAAAAAAAGGCTCTGCTTACGGCAGAGCCTTTTAAATTGTATGGTGCGCGCTACTGGGATTGAACCAGTGACCCCTGCCGTGTGAAGGCAGTGCTCTCCCGCTGAGCTAAGCGCGCGGGAAGTAGTATTTCTAGCAAAGCAGCTCTGCATTGTCAAGCCCTACATAATGTTGAAGGTGGTGTGGATCGACTTCTGCAGATCCTCGATCCGCAGCACTGCCTGCCTGATCCGTTCCCGCTCGTCATGGTCCAGCATCAGCGGGTCCAAGTGGTAGGAGTCTTTCTGGATCCCCTTGATGACCTTGATCTGCAACAAAATCCGGTAACGGGTAAGGATCTCATAGGCATCCAGTAGCCCCTGGGCCACGGCTGGTGAGAAGCTCCCTTCCTGCTCCAGCAGCTTGATCCGGTGAACAGTGCTGGTGGCGGCCAAACCCTGGCTGATAGCTAGAATACGAACGTTCATTACCAGGGGCGCCCAGGCCAACAGCTTGATGTTGAATTCGCCCTTGTGCTCACCGCTGGGTTCGGTCCAGAGGCGACGCATGAAGCCGAGGGCCAGCTTCATTTCGGTGGCGGCCCGGGCCATGCCCCACAGCACCTGAAAGTGCTCTTTCTCCATATCCCGCACCAGCTCGATGAATCGCTCGCCCAACGGCCTGTCACCAGCCACGTAGCGGGCATCGGACAGCACGATCAGGTCCATCATGTTCTTGGCAAAATCCTCAACCTCGTAACGCACAATGGCGAACAACCGCTTGCGCCACTGGGTAAAAGAGCCGCGCCAGGTGGGGTTGCTGGTCATGATGTCGCCGGTGCAGCGTTTGAATCCCGCCTGCTCCAGATAATCCACCAGACGGGCGCCAAACTCCTCAAACCATGAATCGGCTGCCTCACCGCCGCCATCACCATAGACGATCAGGTAGTCTTGGTCGGTGATCAGGGTCTGCTCTTCACGGCCATCGCTGCCCATGCTGATCAGGGCATAGGGGACCGGTGCCGCTCCTTTACCCTCTGCGAACAGGGCATCGGCCACCAGTTCTACGGCACGCTCTGCAAGCAGATCACGGTAATGGGTGCAGGATTGATGAAGAATAGTAACCGAGTTGGCCACCAGGAACCGCTCCAGCTCAATCCTGTTCAGTTCAGTATGAATGGTCTGCAGCGAAGAGAGATCGGCCGATGGGATCAACCCGCGCTGATGGCTCGCCTGGGTCTCCCACTGGTTGAAGCGCTGCCGTTCACTGTCCAGATCGGCTTGTAGACGTTCGAGCACCAGTGCGATTTCGGCTGCGGTGCAGACCTTGCTGATCTGCGTCAATGCAGGCAGCGCGTCCAGCGTACTGGTGCCGCCAGGGGCAGAAGGATGTGTGTCCACGTAACTCCTCACAATGAGCAAAAAAGGGGGAGGCGTAAGCCTCCCCCACTATAGCACAGGTCATCGGATTGAAAAGCCTTAGTGGTCGATAGCCTTTGCCATGCCCAGGCCGGTGTTCTGGCGGACATAGATCTCGTCCCACATCTCCTCTGCCCTGCGGCAGGGGAAGGCCAGGGTGGCCAGGATGGCGGCGATGAAGCCCAGCGGGATGGAGACGATGCCGGGGTTCTTCAGGTTAAACAGCGGCTTGGACAGGCCCAGCATGGACTTGCCACCACGGTTTTTAGCCTCTTCTGCCTTTTTGGCCTCGATGGTCTTGAGGGTCTTTTCCATGGCTGCAGGGGCAACCAGACCAGCGGCGATTTCTGCCTCAAGCTTGGTGTAGGCAGCCTTGGCATTGTCGGCTACCCGGTCGGGGTAGGTCATGTTGGGGGAGACCATGACCAGGCCGATGGAGGCGATGGTGCCGACAACCAGGCCGGCAACCACACCGGCGGTGTTGAATTTCTTCCAGAACAGCGACATGACGACGACCGGCAGGTTGCCGGAGGAGGCAACGGCAAAGGCCAGGGCCACCAGGTGGGCAACGTTTTGCTTCTCGGCAGCGATACCGATCAGGATGCCGACGGCGCCGACGCAGAAGGAGGTGATCCGGGCTGCCATAACCTGCTCATGCTGGTCGGCATGGCCGTCTTTGATGACGTTGACGTAGATGTCGTGGGCGATGGCGGCGGAGGCTGCCAGGACCAGACCGGAGACGACGGCCAGGATGGTGGCGAAGGCCACGGCGCAGAGGAAGGCCAACAGCAGGTCGCCGATGAAGGGTGAGAATTCGGAACCCATGGTTTTGGCCAGCATCATGGCAGCCATGTTGCCGCCGGCGTCTACTTGCTTGATGCCTTGCGGGGAGAGGTGGACGGCAGCGCCGAAGCCCAGCAGGGTGGTCAGGATGTAGAAGGAGCCGATGATGAACATGGCAACGATAACTGATTTACGGGCTTCCTGTGCGGTGGGAACGGTGAAGAAGCGCATCAGGATGTGGGGCATACCGGCGGTGCCGAGTACCAGGGCCATGCCGAGGGAGATCTGGTCGAGGGGGTTGGTCAGGAACAGACCCGGCTCGAGGAAGCGTTGACCGGCGTCGGCGGTGGCGGTGCCGGCGTCTACTTCTTTGAGGTAGATCGGCAGGAGCTTGACGTGGTCAATGATGTTCTGGTTGGTGGCGATGTCGGTGAAGAACTGGAACGGGCTGAAGCCGGATTTGATGGCTACCATAACAGAAAGAATAAAGGCGCCGGTCATCAGCAGGCCGGCCTTGATGATCTGGACCCAGGTGGTGGCGGTCATGCCGCCGAAGACGACGTAGCCGACCATCAGGATACCGACGCCGACAATGGCGATGGTGTAGTTGATGCCCAGCAGCAGTTGCATCAGTTTACCGGCGCCGACCATCTGGGCGGTGAGGTAGAAGGTGGAGACGGATACGGTGGAGATGGCGGCGACGGCACGTACCGGCTTGGGCGAGGTGCGGAAGGAGAGGATGTCGCCCAGGGTGTATTTACCGGCGTTGCGGCAGGGCTCGGCTACGATCAGCAGAACGGTGATGTAGGCCACGAGCCAGCCGACGGAGTACATGAAGCCGTCATAGCCGTAGAGGGAGATCATGCCGGAGATGCCCAGGAAGGAGGCAGCCGACATGTAGTCGCCGGCAATGGCCCAGCCGTTCTGGGTGCCGGTGATGCCACCGCCGGCGGTGTAGAAGTCAGCAGCCGATTTGGTTTGCTTGGCAGACCAGACGACGACGGACATGGTGGCGGCGATGATGATCAGGAAGATCGGTATGGTGACCTTGGGGTTGGCCTTGAGGGTGGCCTTGGACTCTGCGGCAGGCGCAGCAACTTTGGCGGCGTCTACGGCAGGGGCCGCAGCAGCGGCAGGGGCCTGGGCGGCTACCGCAGGGGTGGCTTCGGGGGCTTTGGCAGCCTCGGGGGCGGCGTAGGCGGCGATACTCAGGGAGAGTACGCAACCAAGAGCTACTAACAGTCTCTTCATGATATCACCTCCTATTGAAGTTCGTTGACCAGTTCTCTGGTCAGACGGTCAAAGTCTTTGTTGGCAACATGGGCATAGTACATGGCCAGGCCCCAGGATACGAAAAACTGCGACAACGCAAAGATGTAGCCGAAGTTGATGCGACCCAGAATCTGGATCTTGAACAGGCCCGGTGCGTAGGCCGCTCCAATCGGCAACAGGAAGTAGTAGATCGTTGAGAAGATCCACCAGCCAAACAAAAAGGCCGTCTTCTTGTGGTGCAGTTCGATAAACTTGGGATTTTTAGCTATCGATGCCCAGTCATACGTTTTTTCCGCCATGATACTTAACTCCTTTCCGTAACATACGTGGTCAGCCACAAACGCCAGAAGCCCCTTACTGCTGATAGCGAAACTGTTTACATCATATTCACTGGTTTTCTATCACGTTGTTTTAAAAATCGTCAATCCATTTTTGCCAACATAATCTGAGCACAATATTAATTGTATAATATTATATACTTACAAAAACATCACCATCAAAACACCGCATATTTACAATATCTATATATAGCCTAAAACGCCTGCGCAAGGCATGTGAAGCAACCACCACAGGCAGCACAATTCAACTCTATTCAATGACAACAACGACCAGTTACCGATCTGCTGCGTGTAATGCCATCAAACAGTTTTTCTCTTGTTATCATCAGGGCTTCCCGTCTATAGTACCCCCCTGCCCCGGCCACAACCACACCAGCGGCAACTCCAGCGGCGGCAGGACACCCTCGAACCAGAACCCGAAAACAACTCATTTGGAGTAATAACTTTAGACGCTGCCTATTCATGACCCCGGCAGCAGCACGGAGACGACCATGTCAGACCTGATCACCCACACCATTGGCGGCCTGCTGGACGACATTGCCCAACGCTTTCCCGCTAACGACGCCCTGGTCTACCCTGACCGCGGCATGCGCTATTCCTATGCCGAGTTTAATCAGGTCTGCCGCCAGGTGGCCAAGGGAATGCTCAAGCTGGGGATCAAAAAAGGGGACCATGTCTCGATCTGGGCCCACAACGTGCCGGAGTGGGCGATCCTGATGTTTGCCAGCGCCAAGATCGGTGCGGTGCTGGTGACGGTCAACACCGCCTATAAGTCGGCCGAACTGGAGTACGTGCTCAACCAGTCCGATTCCACCACCCTGTTCATGGTCAAGTCATGGAAAGATACCGACTACGTGGCCACCCTGAACGAGGTGGTGCCGGAACTGGCCAGCGCCGAGTTCGGCAAGCTGTCCTGCAGCAAGCTGCCGTTCCTGAAAAACGTGGTCTTCATCGGTGAGGGCACTCCGGCCGGCATGCTCAACTTTGAACGGATCGCCAAACTGGGCAGCCAGGTGAGCGATGCCGAACTGGCCGCCGTGGAAGCGACCATTGACTGCAATGACACCATCAACATGCAGTACACCTCCGGCACCACCGGCTTCCCCAAAGGGGTCATGCTGACCAGCCTCAACCTGGTCAATAACGGCTTCCAGATCGGCGAGTGCATGAAATTTACGGAAAAGGACCGTCTGTGTATCCCGGTACCGTTTTTCCACTGTTTCGGCAGCGTGTTGGCGGTGATGGCCGCAGTGACCCACGGAACCGCCATGGTACCGGTGGAGATGTTCGACCCCCTAAAGGTGCTGCAGACCATCGAGGCTGAGAAGTGTACCGCCGTGCATGGCGTACCGACCATGTTCATCGCTGAACTGGAGCACCCGGATTTCAAAAAATTCGATCTATCCACTCTGCGCACCGGCATCATGGCCGGTTCGGTCTGCCCGATCGAGGTGATGAAGCGGGTGGTCAAGGATATGCACATGACCGACATCACCATCGTCTTTGGCCAGACCGAATCCTCCCCCGGCATCACCCAGAGCCGCACCGACGACCCGATTGAACTGCGGGTGGCCACAGTGGGTCGGGCCCTGCCCGGTGCTGAGGTCAAGATCGTGGATATCGAAACCGGCGAGACTTTGCCGCCGGGCAAGCAGGGCGAACTGTGCGCCCGGGGCTACATGGTGATGAAGGGCTACTACAAGATGCCGGAGGAGACCGCCAAGGTAATCGATAAGGATGGCTGGCTGCACACCGGCGACCTGGCCATCATGGACGAGAACGGCTACTGCAAGATCACCGGCCGTATCAAGCAGATGATCATCCGTGGCGGCGAAAACATCTATCCCAAAGAGATCGAGGAATATCTCTACACCCATCCCAAGATATCTGATGTACAGGTCTATGGTGTGCCGGACAAGAAATACGGTGAGCAGGTCATGGCGGCCATCATCCTCAAAAAGGGGATGGAAATGACCGAAGAAGAGGTCAAGGCATTCTGCCGAGACAAGATCGCCAATTATAAGATTCCCAAGTATGTCAAGTTTGTGGACGGCTACCCGATGACCGCCAGCGGTAAGATCCAGAAGTTCAAATTGCGGGAGATGGCAATCAAGGAACTGCATCTGGAGGAAGAAACAGCCTCGGCCTAGAAAGGGCAGTATGCCACCCAAACACCCGATCATAGCCATCGCCTACAGCGAGGAGACCCGTCAGGCCTTTGTGGCGGCGCTCGAACAGGCGGGAGCGGAGGCCGTGGCGGCTGCCAGCTTTTATGACGCCGAAACGCTGGTGTTAAGCGGCAGCTACAGTGGTCTGCTGGTGGATCTGCCCTCGATCGTCAAGGCCAAGGGGGATGAAAAGGTGGTGGCCTGCTCGCTGACCAACTTCTTCCCCACCCTACGGGTGCGGGCCGTGGGCTCGGTATTGGTGCCGATGACCATGCCGGGAGCCGCTCGCCAGGACAACAGTCTGAACGACTTTCTGGCCAAATCCTGCAGCAGCTTTGAGCCCCGTCAACTGCGCCGAAACCGCCGTCGCGACATCATCATGGCCGCCCAGCTCCACGGACCTGATTCCAGCGACCGGACCTTCACCCTCAATCTTTCCTGGGGAGGATTCTTTCTCCTGCACACCTTTCCGGAGCGTTTTACCATCGGCGAGCCGCTTGACATCTACCTGCCTGAGGCTGAGCTGCTGGTGCCGACCACCATCCGCTGGCTGCGGCCATGGGGTGAGCGCCACTTGTCGGGACTCGGACTGGCATTCGACCGGGTCGACGATCAACTGCACGAAGCCCTGACCATCCTGCTTAAATCAGACCCTGCTAACGACCGGGACCGACTGGTGGCATAACCGGCAGCTCCCACAACCCTATCTTTTCCACCAGATCAGCTTGACCGCCGCCAACCCCAGACAGCCCAACGATAGCCAGCCTGCCAACGGGTGCGGCATGTCACGCAGATAAAAGGCCGTCGCCACCAGCAGACCAATCCAGGCCAGCTGCCGCAACCACTGCTGCAGGGGGCGCAGCAGGAGCCGACGATCGTCCTCCGCCAGATGGACCACCAGATCACCCTGCTGCAAGGTATCCACCAGATGCCGAGCCTTTACCAGGGTCAAGGGCAATTGGGCCAGCTCGTGGGTAACCACCCCCCAGACGCTGTCCCGTTCGCCCAGGGCACGGGTCAGGTTGGCCCGCAAGACCGGCAGCACATCCTTGACGCCGTTATAATTTTCTATGTAGCTGGTGCCTAGCCCCTCAATGATCGAGCTGGCCCGCATGACGTAGATGATCTCCTGGGGCAGCTTAAAGGGGTAGTCCTTCAGCGTGTCCATAACACCGAAGGCCAGTTCCTGCATACTGGTGGCGCTCAACTGGTCATTGTCAAAGATGCGGAACATCTCCTCGGCCAGGCCGGTCAGCTCATCCTGGGGGGCGCTGTCAGTGATGATGCCCAGCTTACGGGTGGCCTGCACCAGCAGCTCGAAGTCACGTTCATAGGCCGCCTTGACCGTATTGATCATGGCCAGCCGGGTGGCGTTAGGAATCCGGCTGACCATGCCGAAATCCAGCAGCACCAGCGTCCCATCCGGCGCAACCAGCAGGTTGCCGGGGTGCGGATCGGCATGAAAAAAGCCCTTGACCAGCATCTGTTCGGTGTAGAACAGCACCAGCCGTTCCATCAGGGCCGGAAACGACACCTCCAGACGGGCCAGCTGCTCCTGATCGTCAAACCGCACCCCCTGCTCAAAGCTCATCACCAGGGCATCACGGCTGCTGCACTCCGGATAGGGAACCGGCATTCTGACACCGCTATCGGGATAGGCCTGACGGAACCGTTCCAGGTTGGACAACTCGGCCTGCATGTCGACTTCCTGCACAATAGTCCGCCGGAAGGCCTGCAGCACCGCCTCGATGGAGTTGCGGGTATACTCGGAAAAAAGCGGATGCAGAATTGCCAGAAACCAGCCCAGCAGGCGTATATCCTCCCGCACCACCCGCTCAATACCGTTACGGCGTAACTTTACCGCGACCTGCCGACCGTCCTGCAACACGGCACGATGCACCTGACCGATGGAGGCACAGGCCAAAGGTTGCTGTTCAAAACTGCTGAAACAGTCACCGGCTCCGAACGCCCTGGCAAACACCTGCCTGAAATCGCCGGCCGCCATGGCAGGCAAACGGTCATGCAGATACCGTAGCGGCTCCAGGTAACTGCTGTCGAAAAAATCGGAACGGGTGGCCAACACCTGAGCCAGCTTGATAAAACTGGCGCCCAGCTGTTCAATGGCCGTCACCAGCTGGTTCGGCTTGAGCGGTTCTATGCCGAGCCAGCTGGCCCGCTTTCTGATCAGCAGGAAGACCGTCAGCAACACCCTGAACACCCGATACACCCGCACCGGATGGTACTGACGCATAAGCACGAGCACGAACGGCACCGGTTTAGGATTGTCCCTGACGTTGTCTGGCTAACTCCTCCCGCAGGGCATCCAGATCAGCCTTGCTGGCCAGACCCAACTCATCGATGGCCTCTTTAAGCAATTGCTTGACCTCTTCTTTCAGCCTGCCACGCTCCTCACTACCCTTGGCCACGGCCTGATCGAAAAACTCGCGGGCCTTGCGTTCATTCTCCTCTTTGAGTCCCTTGGCTGACTCTCCGGCCTGCTCCAGCTTTTCCTTGGCCATCAAGGCGCTGCCCAATCCGAAATAAAACAGTTGCTCCAGTTTGTCTTTCATCGCTCATACTCCTTTCTATGCAGTAGCGCTTGCCGACAGCTCAGCCAATACCGCTTCATGTGCCGCAACCGAGGCATCCAGCCCCGCATTGCCGATATCACCGCGTCCGGTCCAATCGTTGCCCTGCCTGACATACAGATATTTCAGGGTCTGCCGGATATGCCGCTCTGTCTTGTCTGGTGCCAGACGGGCCATCTCAAGCAGCGCTGCATACACCGACATGTAGGTATCATCATACCGCTCATTAAGGTAATTCGTCATTGACATAGCGCTCAACTCCAGCTTTGCTCTAGACAGTAATTTTCTTTAATGCTAGTTTTGCTCAAAATATTTATTTTGTCTAGGACAAATATGCGCCATCTGTATTCCATATCTGACGTTGAACAACAAACCGGCATTGGACGCGACACCTTGCGCGTCTGGGAGCGACGCTACGGCTTTCCAACGCCGCAGCGTAATCAGCGGGGCGAACGGGAGTACAGCCGTGAACAACTGGAACGGCTATGTCTGATCAAACAGTTGCTGGACAACGGCCAACGCCCCGGCAAACTGCTGTTGCTCAACCTGCCACACCTGCAACAACTGGCACAGCAGTCCAAACCGAAGCAGTCATTAAGTGCCGATGTCGAACAGATGCTGAACCTTCTGGCTACAACCGACAGCAGTATCGTGCGGGAGAGACTGAAACAGCTGCTGCACCAGCATGGTTTACGCCATTTCCTGACCGAGTTGGTGGCCCCCCTGAATCAGGCTGTCGGCGAGGCCTGGTTTCACGGCAGGCTGGGTGTACTGGAAGAGCACCGCTACGTGGAAGAGCTGCGCTCATTGCTGGCCGTCACCACACAGTCACTCGCCGTTCCCCGGACCGGACTGCGGGCCCTGCTGACGACCCTGCCTGGCGAACAGCACGGCGTCGGGCTACTGATGGCAGCCTGCATCCTGGAGCTGGAAGGGGTTGAAGTGCTACAACTCGGTGTACAGACGCCACTGGAGGAGATTCGACGTGGCGCCGTTGAAAACCACTGCCGACTGGTGGGCATATCCTGCAGCAGCTACCTGCAACGCCGTGCCACAGCCTCTCAGCTGGTTCGCCTGCGGGGTATGCTGCCCAAGGAGATCGCCTTGTGGGCCGGCGGCAGCGGCGCACAGGGGGTCACCGCGCTACCGGACAGCATCCAGCTGTTTCACGATCTGCAGCAGATACCGGCTGCGGTCACTAAACTCAGCACTCACGTCACGCCAGCGGCAGCAAGCCCGGACTGACGGTTCGCGCATCACTGTCCAGCGATCAGCCGCTTGCATTGTGCTGAAAACCGTCTACACTTAAGGCCCGCGCAGCAAAGAATTCACTCGAACCAGGAGGCACCGACAGATGGCATTGTGGGACAAACTCAAAGGCGAGCTGATCGATATCATCCAATGGCTGGACGACAGCAACGACACCCTGCTGTATCGCTTCCCCCGCTATAATAACGAGATCAAATACAACGCCAAACTGGTGGTGCGCGAAGGCCAGATGGCGGTCTTCATCAACGAGGGCCAGATCGCCGACGTCTTCGGTCCCGGCACCTACACGCTGACCACCCGTAACCTGCCGGTGCTGGCCACCCTCAAAGGCTGGAAATACGGTTTTGAATCCCCTTTCAAAGCCGAGGTCTATTTCTGCTCAACCCGCCAGTTCACCAACCTGAAATGGGGCACTCCTGGCCCCTGCACCATGCGGGACCCCGAGTTCGGCGCCGTGCGGGTAACCGCCTTCGGCCTTTACGCCATGAAGATCAAGGACCCAACGGTCTTCATCCGTGAGATCGCCGGCACCGACAGCGACTTCAGCATCGACGAAATTCAGGAAAACCTGAAGGGCAAGATCGGTCTGCGGATCAAGGAGCTGTTGCCGGAGTTGCAGATCCCGGTGATCGAACTGGAGAGCAAGGTGGTTACCTTGGGCAAGATGCTTCAGGAACGGATTGCCCCGGCCTTTGAGGGCTTCGGCATCAGTCTGACCGAGGTACAGGTGCAGGATGTGGGACTACCGGAAGAGGTGGAACGGGCCATTGACAAGGCAGGCGCCATGCGGGTCATCGGCAACCTGCAGACCTTTACCCAGTATGAGACCGCCAACGCCATCAAGGATGCCGCCAACAACCCGGGCGGGCTGGCCGCTGCCGGCGCCGGTGTGGGAATCGGGCTCGGGATAGGCGGGCAGATGGCAGGTGCCATGGGCAGCATGGCCACTTCACAGCCACAGCAGGCAGCGGGTATGACCCCGCCACCACTGCCTGAGCAGGTACAGCTGTTTGTGGCCCTGGACGGAAAGCAGGCCGGGCCCTTTGAGCTGCCAACCCTGCAGCAGATGGTCCAGGCCGGACAGCTGACCCGTGAAACGCTGGTATGGAAACAAGGTATGGATGCCTGGTCTGCCGCCGGCAACCTGACTGAACTAGCCTCCTTGTTCGCCAGTGCGCCACCGCCGCTGACAACAGCCTGATTGTCCCAGGCATCGACGCAGCGTCTACCGGAAGAGTTGGTTAGGGTCTGCTCAGGAGGTAGGTGACGAAGTCTTCGCCGATGCGGCTGTCGCTTATCCGGCAGCCAAGGGAGGTGTAGCGCTGCACAATATCGAACTTGTCCTGCAGTGGGATGCCAGACAACAACAGCTGCCCGCCGCTGCGGGTCATGGCCACCAGCTGGTCGGCCAGCGGCAGCAGGATGTCGATATAGATGTTGGCCAGCACCAGGTCAAAGCTACGGTCTGCAACAGCTGAAAGCTCTCCGCACACTGACTGCACCCGGTCTTCCAAGCCGTTCAGCACAGCATTTTCAGCGCAGGAACGGGCTGCGGCATGTTCCAGATCAACCGCTGCCACGGCGGCTGCCCCCAAACGGGCTGCAGCAATGGCCAGAATGCCGGTGCCGCTGCCAAGATCCAACACGCGGCTGCCCTGCAAAAATGGTATGGCAGGCAATAGCTCAAGGCAGGAGGCGGTGGTTTCATGGTCACCGGAGCCGAAGGCGCCCTGCCTGCCCAGCAGGATCGGAATGCCACAGGGCTGCGGGGCTGGATCGCCGGCCGGAATGATGGTAAAGAGACCGATATTGAATGGTTTAAAGATACGTCCTGACATGGACCGGCACCCTAGCCGGTTCCAGCTGCGAGGTCAAGCGTCTGATCTTTCTGCCAGCAATCAGGACCGGGAATTTTTCATAGAAAGGACCACTGCCCGCCATGCGCCTGACCCCCGCCGTAGAACTTGAATACCGCTGCAAACGCCTGCAGGATTTGATGGCCGAAAACGACCTGGATGCAGCAATCATTACCCAGAATGCCGACCTGTTCTATTTTACCGGCACCGTGCAGAACGGCTGCTTGTACCTGCCGGCCCAGGGCCAACCGCTCTACCTGGTGCGCCGTGATGCGGCCAGGGCGCGGATGGAATCAGGACTGAAAGAGGTGCTGGCCTTCAGTTCCCCCAAGGATATCCCCGGTCTGGTGGCCAGCTTTGGCTACCCTGAGCCGAAACGGATCGGCATGGAATTCGACGTGTTGCCGGTTGGCCTGTTCGAACGCTACCGCAAGGTCTGGCCAACGGCCGACTTTACCGATGTCACACCGCTGATCCGCCAGGTACGGATGATCAAGAGCCACTATGAGATTCACCTGATGCAGGACGCTGCCGACCAGGTCGACAAAGTCTACCAGCGGGCCAAGGAGGTAATCCGGGCCGGCATGACCGATCTGGAACTGGCGGCCGAGCTGGAGTATGTCGCCCGCAAGCATGGCCACCTGGGCCTGATCCGGATGCGGGTCTACAATGGCGAGATGTTTTTCGGCCACACCTTCTCCGGCTGCGACAGTGCCGTACCGGCCTACACCGACACCCCCTTCGGCGGCGTAGGACCTTCCCCCTGCTTTGGTCAGGGTGCCAGCTACAAACCGATCGAGCGCAACGAACCGATCATCATCGATTTTGCCGGCAATATGGACGGTTACTTGGTGGACCAGACCCGGGTCTTTGCCATCGGCTGCCTGTCGGACCGCCTACGTAAAGGGTTCGACGACATGCTTAAGGTACAGGACCTGATGAAGCAACTGGCGGTTGAAGGGATCGCCTGGGGCGAGCTTTACGAACGCTGCCACGACCTGGCCTGCGAGATGGGCTACGCCGACAGCTTTATGGGCGCCAAGGGTTCCCAGGTCTCCTTCATCGGACATGGCCTGGGGGTAGAAATCGACGAATACCCGTTTATCGCACGGGGCTTTATGGAGCAAACCCTGCAGATCGGCATGGCCTGGGCCTTTGAACCCAAAGTCGTCTTTCCCGGCGAGGGTGCGGTTGGCATCGAAAACACCTTCTACCTGAGCAACGAGGGGCTCAAACAGCTGACCCGTTCTGATGACGCCTTGGTCATTTTATAATCATGTTTGAGCGTTAAAAAAATCTGTTGTAATTGGCTCGTGGCGGTGCTATAAGGGGCCACAATTTTGTATACAGTATTTCAAAACCGTTCGTGTAAACCCAGTGCAGATGATGCAAAATGCACTATCATCCTGAAAGGAGAAGAAGCATGGCTCTGAAGGAAACTCTCAAGCAGAAGATTGAAGAGCACCGTCCCCGTACCACCCGTCTGGTGAAGGAATTTGGCAAGGTTAAGATCGACGAGGTTACCATCGATCAGTGCATCGGCGGCGCCCGCGACATCCGTTGCATGGTAACCGACATCTCCTACCTTGATCCCCAGGAAGGTATCCGTTTCCGCGGCAAGACCATCCCCGAGACCTTCGAGGCGCTGCCCAAGGCTCCCAACTCAAAGTATCCGACTGTTGAGTCCTTCTGGTACTTCCTGCTGACCGGCGACGTACCGACCGATGCCCAAGTGGCCGAAGTCGCTGCCGAGTGGAAGACCCGCCAGCAAGTGCCGCAGTATGTTTTCGACGCCATTCGCGCCCTGCCCCGCGACAGCCATCCGATGGTCATGCTGTCCGTTGCTCTGCTGACACTGCAGAAGGACTCCAAGTTTGCCGGTTTCTACAACTCCGGCAAGTTCAACAAGATGACCGCATGGGAGTACGTGTACGAAGATGCCAGCGATATCGTGGCTCGTATCCCGATCATCGCTGCCTTCATTTACAACCTGAAATACCGTAACGACAAGCAGATTGCCATCGACCCGAGCCTGGACATGGGCGCCAACTTCGCCCACATGATCGGCCAGAAGGAAGAGTACAAGGACGTTGCCCGTATGTACTTCATCCTGCACTCCGACCACGAGTCCGGCAACGTGTCGGCCCACACCACTCACCTGGTGCATTCCGCCCTGTCCGACCCGTACTATGCCTACTCTGCTGGCCTGAACGGTCTGGCTGGCCCGCTGCACGGCCTGGCCAACCAGGAAGTGCTGGACTGGACCCTGAAGTTCCAGGAGAAGTACTGCAAAGATGTAGAGCCTACCGAAGAGCTGATCAAAGCTGCTCTGTGGGATACCCTCAATGCCGGTCAGGTCATCCCCGGCTACGGCCACGCCGTTCTGCGCAAGACCGACCCGCGCTACACCTCGCAGCGTGAGTTCTGTCTGAACACCCCGGGCCTGAACGAGTACCCGCTGTTCAAGGTTATCGCCAAGATCTTCGAAGTTGCTCCTGGCGTTCTGACCGAGCACGGCAAGACCAAGAACCCCTGGCCGAACGTCGACGCACAGTCCGGCGTTATCCAGATGTACTACGGCCTGACCGAGTACGACTTCTACACCGTGCTGTTCGGTGTAGGCCGCGCTCTGGGCTGCATGGCTAACATCACTTGGGACCGCGGCCTGGGCTATGCCCTCGAGCGTCCGAAGTCGGTTACCACTGCTATGCTGGAGAAGTGGGCTGAGGCTGGCGGCCGCAACTAAGCACCGCCTGCAGCACCTGAAACACCAAGGGGGATGCGATTTCGCATCCCCCTTTTTTTCGTTCCTCACTCACCACCTGACACACCCAAATAAATGGGGCAGCTGTTACCCGCTGCCCCCGGTGGTGTTATGTATTCTCTCCTGCTCCAACCAGTCTCAGTTGTGTTCCGCAGGGTTCAGCCCATACTGCAGCAGCTTGCGCTGCAACTGGGTCCGTTCCAGATCGATGGCTCGGGCGGTTGCATCAATATCCCAGCGGTGCAGCGCAAGCTGTTCCTGCAGGAATTGACGCTCAAACCGTTCCTTGGCGCTATGGAAGCTGGTAAGGCCATCCGCACTGCCTCGCTCGGACAAGGGGGTGACGCCAGTCTGCAGTAAAGGAATATCCTCCGCCGTTATCACCGCCTGACTGGACATGATCAGAGCCCGCTCGACGGTATTTTTCAACTCTCTGGCGTTACCGGGCCAACCATACTCCCTGAAGAGGCTTAAGGCCCGTTCATCAAACTGCCGGGCTGCGCCACCTTCCCGGCGTTGAAACTGGGCGCTGAAATGCCGCACCAGGTGTTGGATATCATCACGTCTCTCTCGCAGCGGCGGCACCATCAGCGGCACCACATTCAGCAGCTGAAACAGGTCGTTGTTAAACAGGCCGCGCTCCACAAGCTCAACCAGCCTGGCCGAGGTAGCGGCGAGCACCCGTGCATTGACGCGAACCGTACGGATACCGCCAGGACGCTCAAACTGATGTTCCCGCAGGATATGCAGCAAGACACCCTGTAGCTTGTGGGGCATCTCGTGAATCTCATCCAGAAAGATGGTGCCACCGTCGGCAAGGTCGAGCTTGCCGTTTCGCTGGCTGCTGCCGTCGCTGCCGGTCACTTTTTCATAGCCGAACAGCTCCCCCTCCAGTAATTCACCGGGGATGGCTGAGCAGTTGACCACGATAAAGGGCTTGGCGCTGCGTGGACTGTGGTGATGGATGGAACGAGCCACCACCTCCTTGCCGACGCCAGCCTCGCCACAGATCAGAACCGGGGTGGCGGTTGGCGCAACACGTTGCACCTGTTCACGCAGCTGCTGAACAGCCGCCGAAGAGCCGACCAACTCATGATCCTGATGAGAAGACAGACGCAGGGCCTCGTTTTCCCTGCGCAACTCCTGATAATTCAAGGCATTGGCAATGGTGATCAAGACCTTGTCCAGGGAGAACGGCTTCTCCACGAAGTCGTAGGCACCCAGCTTGGTGGCCTTGACTGCGGTCTCGATGGTGCCGTGACCGGACATCATCACCACGGTCAAGTCAGGCATCAGAGCCTTTAGTTGTTCCAGAGTCTGCAAGCCGTCAAGACCGGGCATCCAGATATCCAGCAGCACCAGGTCCGGCATCTCTTCTCGGGCCAACTCGATGGCGTCGCTACCGTTGTCAGCCGTCAGCACCTGGTAACCTTCATCTTCCAGAATACCGGACAGCGAACGCCGGATATCCTCTTGGTCATCCACAATCAGTATCAGATCAGACATGGGTCACACTCCTCGGTCAGGCCGACTGGACGGCCGGCAGTTCGATCACAAAACAGGCCCCCTGAGGGCGATTATCGCGCACACGGATAAAGCCGTTGTGGTCACTGATAATGCTGGCAACAATGGCCAGCCCCAGTCCAGTACCGTGTTTTTTGGTGGAGATATAGGGTTCAAAGATGCGCGCCTTCATTTCAGCCGGAATACCGGGACCCGTATCGGCGATGCTGCAGGACGCCATGCGTAGCTCGGCGTCGTAGCGGGTCGTGATAGTCACGCTGCCCTTGCCATCCATGGCAGACACGGCGTTTTCAAACAGATTGATCAACACACGCTTGATCTGATCACGGTCCAGCTTGATCGGAGGCAACTGTTCGTCAGGGGCAAAGGAAAAGCTGACCTGGCGATGGGCCTCCTGATAGAGCGTCAAGGTCTCACGCACAAGACCGTTCAGATCATTAGGGGTTGGCTGAACCGCCGGCATGCGGGCAAAATTTGAAAACTCGTTGACCAGCACCTTCAGTTCATCCACCGACTTGCTGATCATGGCGGTGCATTCATCAAAGACAAGCCCCTCCGGGTCGTTGTTGAACCGCTCCAGAAAACGCTTGCGCAACCGCTGTGCAGATAGCTGGATAGGTGTCAACGGGTTCTTTATCTCATGGGCAATCCGTCGGGCCACCTCGCGCCATGCCGCCATCCGCTGACCTTTCATCATCTGGGTCAGATCGTCAAGCACCAGCACCGATCCAAGAAACTCGCCCTGCTCATCCCGCAGCATTGTCAGGTTCATCTGCAGCACCCGTCGCTCACCACGCATCTCCAAGCCGATCTGACGGGTCATGGAATCCTGGCGGGTCACCGCCATATCGCGTAACGATTCCATAACAATATCCAGATGTGCATCCCGCAACACATCCCTGAAGTTTTTGCCCAGCACCGCCGAGGTGTCGATGTGCAGCAGACGTTCGGCAGACTTGTTGATAGTGGTCACCGCACCGACCTGATCAACTGAGATGACGCCGGCTGCCACGTTCCGCAGCACGATCTCCATATAGCGACGCCGGGATTCTATCTCATGGTTGATGCGGGTCAGCTCTTCGTTGGAACTGTTCAGCGCCCGCTGCTTGGCGCGCAGATCGGCTGCCATGCGGTTGAACGAACGCACCAGCATACCGATCTCGTCATCCCCCTCGGCGTCGATCCGAACGTCCAGATCCCCCTCGGCCACGGCACGGGTCCCCTCCACCAACTCCTGGATCGGCTTGGTCATGCTGTTGGCCAGATAAATGCCGATCCAGAAAGACAAAAAGACAATTACCGAGGCGATCAGAAACAAGGTCAGCAGATACCCACTGGTGATCGGACTTTTCAACAGCTTCAGGCGCCTGAACTCCTGATACGAAGATGAGATTTCCTGCATCTTGCTGACCAGCGAATGGGGCACGTAGTAGTTAACCACCACCACCCCGACCACATCTCGATCGTTGTAGGTTGAGTAGATCGGCACGATGCCGCGAATCAGATCGGCCTTGCCCGCCGAGTTGACCTTGGTCAGCTCTTTTCCGGCCAAGGCCTGTTTGATATCTTCAGAGTTAGGGCTGGTATTCTCAGCACGGGGCACCTCAGGGTTGGAGGCGCGGACCAGCTCCTCCCGTTGCGACGAAAAGACCTCTACGATGCCCAGGTTATATTCTTTCTGTTTTTCACGTACAAACGACTTCAGGCGCGGCAGACTGTCATCATTTAACAGTCGTTCGCGCTGGATCACCTCGCTGAGACGGCGGGCAAACAGTAGTGCGTTGCTTGCGGACGTCTTGTAGTAGGTCTGCGCCACCTCCAGGGATTCGTTGAGCGATGTCTCCACCTGCACGTTGAACCAGTTTTGCACGCTATTGGTGATAAAGCTGGCCGAGGCGAAGAACAACAACATAGTGGGGACAAGCGAGAGACCGACGAAGGAGATAACCAATTTGGTGCGCAGGCGCTTTGCCAGGGGGTTAGAGCGGTTTTCTACCAGTAATTTTACAATATTGCGGCTGATCAGGTAGACCAGCAGCACCACCAGCAGAATGATAACATTGATCATCCCGAAGATAACCACGTTGCTGGAAAGCGGCGCGTTTGAACTCAACTGTGTCAGGCGTATTTCAACACCAGTCAGCAGCACGATCAGCAGGATCGCCAGGACGATTATTGACGCTTCACGTACCCGTTTTTTGCGCTCTTGGCCACTCAACTGCATGCCGTATATCACCCCGCACCCACCTGCTGATATTGCTGCCAACAGTAGCACATCAGGATTGCCTTGCAAACCGTAAAGCGGCTGATATACTGTCTTCGCAGCGACCAAACAGTAGCAAGGACCCCTTGATGAAGATCCGCGACGCGACTCTGGATCAGCTCAGAAAAAACAGCACCCCGACTCCTTCCGCACGCAAAGCCGGCAGTGGCCTGCTTTCGCTCTTTTCCTCCGAACTCACGTCAGTACAGGCTGAAAATGTTGCCTATGATCGAGATATCAGCGACCTGCGCACCGAGATAGATGCTGCTGGACAGATGCTCGAACGCGAGCCGACCGTACCTAACTTCAAACGTTTCCGAGAACTTTTGAGCCGCTTGGCGAAACGGGTTTCAAACGAAGCCTACCGGCTTGAAAAAATTGGCGGCACGCCGATGAACCCGCGCTACTATGAGATAATCACCGTGATCGACAAGGAGGCTGACAAACTCTACCAGTTGATCATCAGTGAACAGAAGGACCGCATGGCCATCACCGCATCGGTGATCGGCATCAAGGGTCTGGTGGTAGATCTGGTAACCTGACGCAAACACGCGGATGCCACAGATCACAAAAAAAGAGCCCGACAGCTGTTGCTGACGGGCTCTTTCGATTGCAATGAAATGGTGTTAGGCGGCTTTATTCGCCTTGGGAGTCAACTCTTCCTCAACCAGTTCGATCACCGACAGCGGCGCTGCGTCACCCAGACGTTGCCCCAGCTTGATGATCCGGGTGTAACCACCTTGACGGTCCTTATAACGGGGAGCGATGGTGCTGAACAACTTGGTCACCACCGACTTCTCACGAATATAGGCTGCAGCCTGACGCATGGCATGCAGATCGCCGCGCTTGCCGAGGGTAATCATCTTCTCGGCAACCGAACGGATCTCCTTGGCCTTGGCATCGGTGGTCACCACACGCTCATGATTGAGCAGCGAAGTTACCATATTCCTGAACATTGCAATCCGGTGGCTGGTGGTACGGCCAAGCCTTCTGCCTGCTTTATTGTGACGCATCGGTTCTTCCTTTCTGCTGTTGGTACGTACTGTAGGTCACAGACCTATTCTTCGTCCTTCTGCTCACCGCGCAGACGCTTGATCACTTCGGGGTCAGGAAAAGTATCCAGACGCATACCGAAGGTAAGGCCCATCTCGGTCAGGATATCTTTAATTTCGTTCAGTGATTTGCGGCCAAAGTTCTGGGTCTTGAGCATCTCCGCCTCGGTCTTCGAGACCAGTTCGCCGATCAGTTTGATACCGGCATTCTTGAGGCAGTTTGCGGAACGGACCGATAACTCCAACTCATCAACCGTACGGTACAGATTCTCGTTGACCTTGGACTCGTCGTCGGCTGATTCCTCGAGAAGCTGCGGCTCAGACTCTTCATCGAAGTTGATGAAGATGGTCAACTGCTCCTTGACGATCTTGGCGCCGAACGCAACGGCATCCTCAGGCTTGACACTACCATCGGTCCATATTTCCATGGTCAGCTTATCGTAATCGGTCATCTGACCAACCCGAGCATTGGAGACCACGAAGTTCACCTTGATGATCGGCGAGAAGATGGCGTCGATCGGAATCGTACCCACCGGGGCCTTCTCATCACGGTTACGATCGGCAGACACATAGCCCTTGCCCATCTTGACCGTCATCTCCACCTCAAACACGGCATCTTTGCCGCAGGTGGCGATGTGGTGATCAGGATTCATGATCTCCACATTGTGCGGAACCATGATATCAGCAGCCTTGATAACGCCGTCACCTTTGTGAATGATCCGGATGGTGGCCTGATCAGCACCGTGTAGACGCAGGCGAACACCTTTCAGATTCAGAATGATATCGGTTACGTCCTCGGTAACGCCAGGGACGGAAGAGAATTCATGTTGTACGCCTTTGATACGAACTGCAGTTATGGCCGCACCCTGCAGCGATGAAAGCAGTACGCGCCGCAGGGAGTTGCCCAGGGTAGTACCAAAGCCGCGCTCAAAAGGTTCTGCGTAAAACTTGCCGTAGGTGGCAGTAAGGGTATCTTTCTCAACCTGGAGTTGTTTCGGTTTGATCAGATCACGCCAGTTTTTATACATTTATGTCCTCCCCTCGAGGGGTCATACCATGATTTTTTCGCGATCTTCGTACGCCAGCAGACGCTACCGCGACTTACTTGGAGTACAGTTCTACAATCAGCTGCTCCTGGATCGGCGTCACGATATCTTCGCGAACCGGCAGCGACTTGACTGAACCTTTGAAGGCATCACGATCCAGTTCCAGCCACTGAGGTACCCCGCGACGAACAACGGCATCAAGCGCGTCGCTGATGGCTGCAACGGTACGGCTCTTCTCACGCAGTTCGACCAGATCACCAGCCTTGACCTGCATGGAGGGGATGGTAGCCTTACGACCGTTCAGGGTGAAATGGCCGTGACGCACCAGCTGACGTGACTCAGCGCGGGACGACGCGAAACCAAGGCGATAGACAACGTTATCAAGACGGCGCTCCAACAGCGACAGCAGGTTAGCGCCGGTAACACCCTTCATACGATCGGCACGACCAAAGTAGCTGCGGAACTGCTTCTCAAGCAGGCCGTACAGACGCTTGACCTTCTGCTTCTCACGCAACTGCACACCGTAATCGGAAGTCTTCGAACGGCCTTGGCCATGCTGACCCGGGGGGTAATTGCGGCGCTTCAGGGCGCATTTGTCGGTGTAGCAGCGGTCCCCTTTCAGGAACAGCTCCATGTTTTCTCTTCTGCACAAACGGCAGGATGGTCCAGTATACCTAGCCAAGGCAACCTCCTCTTACAGTATCAGGCAAAGGGTAGCGTATGAATTAAACTCTTCTGCGCTTGGGGGGACGGCAGCCGTTATGGGGAATCGGCGTCACGTCGCGAATAAAGCTGATCGAAAACCCGGTAGCCTGCAGCGCGCGCAGGGCGGATTCGCGGCCGGAGCCGGGCCCTTTGACAAACACTTCCAGGTTGCGCATACCATGCTCTTGGGCCTTGCGTGCACAATCCTCTGCAGCCACCTGGGCAGCAAACGGCGTGCTCTTACGGGAGCCTTTAAAGCCTTTGGCGCCGGCAGTGGACCAAGCCACCACGTTGCCGACGGGGTCGGTAATGGTGATGATGGTATTGTTAAACGTTGCCTGAATATGGGCTACGCCATTGGTAATGTTCTTTTTTTCTTTTTTCTTCCTGACTACCTTCTTGGGAGCAGCCATGCTTCCTCCAGATTTACATTCAGTGGTTAATTACTTCTTCTTGCCGGCAACAGTACGGGCCGGACCTTTACGGGTACGGGCATTGGTCTTGGTACGCTGACCGTTGCACGGCAGGCCCTTACGATGACGCAGGCCGCGATAGCAGCCAAGGTCCATCAGGCGCTTGATATTCATTGACACTTCACGCCGCAGGTCACCTTCTACCTTGGCGGTCTTGTCGATTTCGTCCCGCAGCTTACCGATTTCTGCCTCGGTGAGCTTGTCAGTACGTGTGCTGCCATCTACCTTAGTAGAGGCAAGGATATTTTGCGCGGTGGTCCGCCCGATCCCGTAGATGTAGGTCAGGGCGATCTCTATACGCTTGTTCTTTGGTAGGTCAACACCTGCAATACGTGCCACTGCTCGTCCTCCCCTTGGTTAACCTTGACGTTGAGAATGCTTAGGAGTATCGCAGATGATCCGCACCACTCCCTTACGCTTGATAATCTTGCACTTATCGCAGATCTTCTTGACAGACGCCCGAACTTTCATGTGCATTCACCTTTCAACCACGCCTAGGCCAGGCGTGTCAGTATTTCCGGTCCATGTTCCGTCACTGCGACGGTGTGTTCAAAATGTGCCGACAGCGAACCATCTGCCGTCACTGCTGTCCAGCCATCCTGTAAAACCTTGACGGCATAGGTGCCACAATTAACCATCGGTTCTATGGCCAGTACCATGCCTGGCTTCAATGAGATGCCACGACCGGCCACGCCATAATTAGGAACCTGAGGATCTTCGTGCAGTTGCTTGCCGATACCGTGGCCAACAAAATCCCGCACTATCGAATAGCCGCGAGCTTCTACATGCCTCTGCACGGCACTGGATATATCGTACAGCCTACCGCCAGCCACCGCCTGCTCGATGCCACAATACAGTGACTCTTCAGTGGCAGTCATCAAAGCTCTTGCCGTATCGCTTATGGCGCCTACCGGCAAGGTTATCGCGGAATCACCATAAAATTCGTCGTACAGCACGCCAAAATCGATACTCAGTATATCGCCTTCCTTGAGCGGAGTGGCGTTTGGCATGCCGTGAATCACCCGATCGTTGGGCGAACAGCAGAGGGCATACGGATAACCTGCATACCCTTTAAAGGCCGGAACAGCCTTGTGTTTTTTCGTCTCGCGGATGGCCAGCTCTTCAAGCTCTAGCGTGGTCACACCAGGCTTGACCGATTCGCGCAACAGTCCGAGAATTTCAGCGACTATCCTACAGGGAACCCGCATCCTTTCAATCTCGCGCGGGGATTTGAGGACAATCACGCTACCCTGCCAATGCTGCCGTTATGCGCTGCTGAACCTCAGCTATCGGCCCCATACCAGGGATAGTCCTCAGCAACTGCTGAGAACGATAGTACTCTTTGAGTGGAGCAGTCTGCTGCTCATAGACAGCCAAACGATTACGCACCGTCTGCTCACGATCATCATCGCGCTGAACCAGTGCAACACCACAGACATCACAAACATCAACCCGCTTGGGTGCATCGTAGGTTACGTGATAGCCCTTGCCACAATCAGGGCAGGATCGACGACCGGAGAGACGCTTGACGATCTCCTCGTTATCAACCTCAAGAGAGACCACGTGCTCTATCGAACGACCGCAACGCTGCAGAATTTCAGCCAAGGCATCGGCCTGCGGAATCGTGCGCGGAAAACCGTCCAACACGAAACCACTACGGCAATCATCCTGAGCAAGACGCTCCTCAACGATACCGAGCACAATCTCATCTGACACCAGACCGCCCTGCTGCATGATTTCCTGAGCCTTCAATCCAAGCGGCGTCTGCTGCCTTACAGCTACCCGCAGCATGTCACCCGTGGAAATCTGGGGGATCTTGTACGACTCCACCAAAAACTGTGCCTGGGTACCTTTGCCAGCACCTGGCGGTCCGAAGAGGATCAGGTTCATAGACATACCCTTATCGACGCCCACGAATCCGAACACCCTTAAGGAACCCTTCGTAGTTCCTGGTGATCAGATGGGACTCTATCTGCGAAACCGTGTCCATACCAACACCAACAGCAATCAAGAGTGAAGTGCCGCCAAAATAAAAAGGCAGATTCATCTTGAAGCCATCAATCAGTATGGTCGGAAACACACAGACCAGCGAAATATAGATCGAGCCAGCAAAGGTCAGCTTGGTCAGGACGCTGTCCATGTACTCTGACGTCTCTTTACCGGGACGGATGCCAGGGATATAGCCACCGTGCCGCTTGATGTTTTCAGCCACATCTACTGGGTTAAAGGTGACAGCCGTGTAGAAATAGCAGAAGAAGACGATGAAGGCAACATAAAAAATATTGTACATCCAATGCCCCGGCGACAACATCTTAGCAACTTGCTGTACTGCCGGCACGTTGATGAAATTAGCCACCGTTGCTGGAAACATGATGATCGAAGAGGCAAAGATCGGCGGTATGACGCCGGCCATATTCACCTTGAGCGGCAAATGCGATGTCTGAGGACTGAAGGTCTTCAGACCGGTGACCCGTTTGGCATAATGGATCGGCAAACGACGTTGACCACGCTCTACAAAGACAATTGCCGCCACAACTGCTGCCATCAGTGCACCGACGAACAGTACGGTGAACAGAGACAAGTTGCCGCTATTGATCAGTTTGCCGGTATTACCCAAGGCAGCCGGAATACGTGCCACGATGCCGGCAAAAATGATCATTGAGATACCGTTGCCGATGCCGCGCTCAGTCATCTGCTCACCAAGCCACATGATAAAAGCGGTGCCTGCTGTCAGCGTGATGATGGTCATCAGACGAAACGACCAGCCCGGGCTGGGAACCACCAGCTCACCGGCCGGGCCACGCATACTCTCAAGGCCAATGGCAATACCTGCACCCTGCACCATGCTCAGCACGACAGTGCCGTAACGGGTGTACTGGGTTATTTTCTTGCGACCAGCCTCGCCCTCCTTGGAGAGCTTTTCAATGGCCGGTACTACCACCGTCAACAGCTGAAAAATAATCGATGAAGAAATGTAAGGCATGATGCCTAAGGCAAAGACAGACATCCGCTCCAGCGCGCCACCGGAAAACATATCAAACAGACCGAGCAGGGTACCCTGGGCCTGTTTGAAGAAATGAGACAGCGCAACCGAATCAATCCCCGGAGTCGGGATATGGCATCCCACCCGGTAAATCGCCAGCATCCCGAGAGTAAAGAGCACACGCTTCTTCAACTCCGGGATGCGGAAGATGTTCTGAAAAGCCTCTAGCATGCGCCGAGTTCCTCGACGGAGCCACCGGCAGCCTTAATCTTTTCAATAGCAGCCTTGCTGAACTTGTCAGCCTTGATGGTCAACGCCTTGGCGATATCACCATTTGCCAGCACCTTAACCGGCAGACAGGACTTCTTCAGCAGGCCTTTGGCATCCATGGCGTCACGGTCAACGCAGGCGCCGTCCTCGAAGACATCCAACTGGCTCAGGTTGATCAACACGTATTCAGCGCGGGCCAACGGACGGAAGCCTCGTTTGGGCAGTCGACGCTGCAGAGGCATCTGACCACCCTCAAAACCGGGCTTTACACTGCCGCCGGAGCGAGCCTTCTGACCTTTGTGACCTTTGGTGGCGGTTTTACCATGGCCGGAGCCGATGCCGCGACCGATACGTTTTCTATCTTTTGTGGACCCCAGAGCGGGCCGCAGAGTGTTCAGTTCCATGGGGGTCTCCGTTAGTTACTTAACCTTCAGCATGTGGCTAATCTTAGTGACCATACCCCGTATCTCGGGGGTGTCCTGCAGAGTAACCGTCTGATGCAGTTTGCGCAGACCAAGGCCACGCACGACTGCACACTGTTTTTTTGAGGCACTGATAGTGCTCTTTACCAGGGTAATTTCCAGCATGTTGCTCATGGCATCTGTTCCTTGTTCAGGGATTCAGCGGGGCGACTATTCAGCAATGCCGCGCCGCGCAGTGAGCTCTTCAGGGGTCTTCAGCAGACGCAGGCCTTCAAAAGCCGCTTTGACCACGTTATGGGGGTTGTTGGACCCCAGACATTTGGACAGGATGTTGTTGACACCTGCCGCTTCAAAGATGGCTCGGGCAGCGCCACCGGCGATGACGCCGGTACCGGGAGAAGCAGGTTTCATCAGGATACGACCAGCACCGAAACGACCGATGATTTCATATGGTATCGTTTGCCCCTGGTTGACCGGTACCTTGATCATATTTTTCTTTGCCTGCTCAACACCCTTGCGGATCGCCTCGGGCACTTCATTCGCCTTGCCCAGACCGTATCCGACATGACCATTGGCATCACCCACCACTACCAGCGCCGAAAAGCTGAAACGACGGCCACCTTTAACAACTTTGGCAACGCGGCTGATGTGGACGACCCGATCAGTCAGGTTTAATTCGTTCGGATTAATCCTGCTCACTACCGACCTCCCTGATGAGTAAAAACTTAGAATTGCAGACCGGCTTCACGCGCAGCGTCGGCGAGAGCCTGAATGCGACCATGATACAGGAACCCGTTACGGTCAAAGACCACGCAACGGATATCCTTTGCCAGGGCAGCCTTGGCAATTGCCGTACCCACCGCTGCAGCGGAACCCTTGTTACCGGTATGGCTGCCGGCAACGGCAACACCATCTGTCAAGGTCGAGGCTGCAGCCAGGGTTACCCCTTTGGTATCGTCAACCAGCTGCGCATAGATATGGTTGGCGCTCTTGAATACGTTCAGGCGCGGGCGCTCTGCATTGCCCTTGATCTTCTTACGGACCCTGACCTGACGCTTGAGACGCGTAACGGTTTTTTGTGCTGTCTTTCCCACGGTATGCTCCTTACCTTACAGGTGGCTATTTCTTGCCAGTCTTACCGGCTTTGCGCAGGATCGTCTCGGTGGCGTACTTGATACCCTTGCCCTTGTACGGCTCAGGACCACGGAACGAGCGGATCTTGGCAGCTGTATGACCCACCAGCTCCTTGTCGATCCCCTTGACCGAGAGCTTGGTCATCTTGTCGATATCTACCGTAATACCCTCAGGCAGTGCATAGACCACCGGATGGGAGTATCCCAGACTCAGGTGCAGGTCAGTGCCCTTGAGCTCGGCACGATAGCCGACGCCGTTGATCTCAAGGTCAGTCTGGTAGCCGTTGGTCACACCGATTACCATGTTGTTAACCAGGGTGCGGGTCAGACCGTGGGCTGCACGGGATGCAATAGAATCATCGGGACGCTCGACGGCGACCTGATTGTCCTTGATGACAACGGAGACGGCAGGCATGATCTGACGGCTCAACTGGCCTTTGGGGCCTTTAACGGTAATGACCGAGTCAGCTAAGGTGACCGTCACTCCTTTAGGTACTTCAATCGGCAATTTCCCGATGCGTGACATTGCTGTGGCTCCTTTACAGAACGGTTGCGTCGATTACCAAACGGTGCAGAGCAGCTCGCCGCCGATACCGGCCTGACGTGCAGCAGCATCAGTCATAATCCCCTGCGACGTGGAGAGGATCGCGATCCCGAGACCGTTTTTGACGGTCGGAATTGACTCAGCGTTCACATACGAACGGCTGCCCGGCTTGCTGGCCCGGGTGATTTCGTTGATCACCGGCTCTTTTTCGTCAATGAACTTCAGGTAAACCCTCAGTACACCCTGACGATTATCGGCGATAACCTTGTAGTTTTTAATATAGCCTTCCTGCTTCAACACCTGGGCGATGTTCACCTTGACGTTGGAGGAAGGGATATCGACCTTTTGCAGCTTGACCATGTTCGCATTGCGAATCCGGGTCAGCATGTCGGCGATGGGATCAGTCATTGACATCGAGACGCACTCCTTCTGGACTCAGCCTTACCAGCTGGACTTGATAACGCCGGGGATCTGACCGGCAGATGCATATTTGCGCAGACAGATACGGCACATCTGGAATTTCCGGTAGTATGCCTTGGGCCGTCCGCAGACCGGACAGCGATTGTGCTGGCGGACCTGGAACTTCGGCGTGCGCTGCGATTTGTTGATCATCGAGACCTTTGCCACGAAATCCTCCCGTTGGTTCTCGTTCTTCTATTAGTTCCTGAAGGGCATCCCGAAATGCTTGAGGAGCGCCTTGCCTTCTTCATCGGTCTTGGCCGAGGTCACGATGGTGACGTTCATGCCCTTGATCTTGTCGATCTGATCGTAGTTGATCTCGGGGAAGATCAGCTGCTCCTTGATACCCAGGGTATAGTTGCCCTGACCGTCAAAGGCCTTGCCGGAAACCCCTTTAAAGTCACGCACCCGAGCCAGGGCAACGTTCATCAGGCGGTCAAGAAACTCGTACATGCGATCACGACGCAGGGTCACCATGCAACCGATCGGCATACCTTCGCGCAGCTTGAAGCTGGCGATGGATTTCTTGGCCTTGGTGATGACCGCTTTCTGGCCGGTAATGGCGGACAGTTCTGCAGCGGCGGAGTCAAGGATCTTGACGTTCTGGATCGCCTCGCCCAGGCCCATGTTGACAACAATCTTCTCGATGCGCGGGACTTCCATCAAGTTCTTGTAGTTAAACTCGGTCCGCAGCTTCGGGACGATCTCGTTCTGGTATGTCTCTTTCAATCTGGCCATTGGTCTGGTTCCTCCGATTATTTCTCCAGAGAGATGCCGCACTTCACGCAGGTACGCTGCTTGTCGCCATTTTCCAGCACCGTAACTTTAGTGCGGACCGGCTTGGCACACTTGGAGCAGTACAGTTGGACATTGGAGATGTGAATGGCTGCCTCTTTCTCAACAATGCCACCAGGCTCGTTGCCACGAGCACGCACATGGCGCTTGACCATGTTGAGACCCTCGACAATCACCCCGTCCTTCTTGGGCAGAACCTTCTGTACCGTACCGGTTTTGGTCTTCTCTTTACCGGTAATGACCATTACCGTATCGCCCTTGGCTACATGGAACTTTTGAGCTTGCATCTGTATCTCCAGTTAACGTTTAAAGTACTTCAGGAGCGAGGGAAATGATCTTCATGTACTTCTTGGCACGCAGTTCCCGTGCGACCGGCCCGAAGATACGGGTACCGACCGGCTCCTTGGCGTTGTTAATAACGACGCCGGAATTATCATCGAAGCGGATGTAGGAACCGTCGGCACGGCCGAGCTCCTTGGCGGTACGAACTACTACCGCCTTAACCACATCGCCCTTCTTGACTTTCGAGTTGGGCAGTGCCTCGCGGACTGAACAAACGACGATATCGCCAACCCCTGCATATTTGCGCTTTGAGCCGCCGAGTACCTTGATGCAGAAAAGCTTCTTCGCACCGGAGTTATCGGCAACATCAAGTATGGTTTGCATCTGAATCATGCTCGTATCCTCTCTGGGGGCTGCTAGGCAGCGCTTTCAAGAATCTGGCGCAGCGTCCAGCGCTTGTCCTTGCTTAAGGGACGGCACTCTTCGATCTGTACCTTGTCGCCGGCCTTGCAGCTGTTCTGTTCGTCGTGAACCTTATACTTTACGCTCCGCTTGATGTACTTATTGTAGAGCGGATGTTTCACCAGGCGGTCAACCTTCACGACCACGGTCTTTTCCATCTTGTCGCTGACGACAACACCGGTCTGTGTCCGTCTGTTTCCTTGCTCACCCATGACCGTACTAACCCCTGCTTTCTGTAAGAATGGTATTGATCCGGGCGATGTCGCGGCGGATCTGGCCAAGCTTGGCAGTGTTCTCAAGGCGGCCGGTGTTCATCTGAAACTTCAGGTTGAATAGCTCCTGAGTCAGTTCGGCACGCTTCTTCTGCAGCTCAGCACCATTTAATTTACGGATATCATTAGGCTTCATTCTGAGCCTCCCGAATGATGAACTTGGTGGAGAGGGGCAGTTTATGGGCAGCCAGACGGAACGCCTCACGTGCAATCTCTTCGGTAACCCCTTCCATCTCATACAGGACCATGCCCGGCTTAACCACGCAGACCCAGGAATCAGGCGAACCTTTACCTTTACCCATCCGGGTCTCGGCAGGTTTTGCAGTCAACGGCTTGTCCGGGAACATCCGGATCCAGATCTTACCACCCCGCTTGATGTAGCGGGTCATGGCGATACGGGCAGCCTCGATCTGGCGGGAATCGATCCAGCCACACTCGGTGGCCTGCAGGGCAAACTCGCCAAAGGCGATGGTTACCTTGCGACAGGCGGCGCCAGTCATCCGCCCTTTCATCTGTTTTCTATGCTTAACCCTTTTCGGCATTAACATGTGACATGCACCTCAAGCTTATTGTCCGGGAAGTACTTCGCCCTTGAAGATCAGAACCTTGACACCGATGATGCCATAGGTCGTCTTGGCTTCGGCGAAACCATAATCGATATCTGCCCGCAGGGTGTGCAGCGGTACCCGGCCTTCGCGGTACCACTCGGTGCGGGACATTTCAGCACCACCAAGACGGCCTGAACAGGTGATACGAATACCTTTGGCGCCGAACTTGAGGGTGGAGGTCACGCTCTTCTTCATGGCGCGACGGAAGGCAATCCGGCGCTCCAGTTGCAGGGCTACGTTTTCAGCCACCAACTGGGCATCAAGCTCAGGCTTGCGCACTTCGTTGATGTTGATGAAGACCTCTTTAGTGGTGATGCCAGCCAGGTCCTTCTTCAGCTGCTCCACCTCAACGCCCTTTTTGCCGATAATCAAGCCTGGACGAGCGGCATGGATGTTGATCTTGGTCTTGTTGGCAGCGCGCTCAATCTCGATCTTCGAGATGCCGGCGCTGTACAGACGCTTCTTCAAAAACTGGCGAATCTTGAGGTCCTCGTGGAGGTTCTTGGCATAATCTGCCTCAGCGTACCATTTCGAGTCCCAGGTCTTGATGACGCCGAGTCTGAAACCTATCGGATTTACTTTCTGTCCCAAGACTACACCTCCGCCTTATCGCGTTTTCGTATCAGACAGCACCACGGAAATGTGGCTGGTCGGCTTGCGGATCTTACTGGCACGGCCCATGGCGCGGGGTACAAAGCGCTTCAGAACGGCACCGCCATCCACATAAATTGTTTTGACAAACAGCTTGTCCACATCGCTGACGCCCTTTTGCTCGGCATTGGCCACCGCAGACTTGAGCAGCTTCTGGATGATCTGGGCCGACGAATTAGGGAGAAAGCCGAGGGTATTCAGGGCATCCTGAATCCCCTTGCCGCGTACCAGGTCGGCTACCAGCCGGGCCTTACGCGGTGACAGGCGTGCTAAGGTCAATTTGGCACTGGATTCCATTCCATCACTCCTTTATTACTTCTTAACCTTGCTTTTCTTATCGGCCGCGTGGCCGTGAAAGGTCCGGGTGGGGGAAAATTCACCCAGCTTGTGACCAACCATGTTTTCCGTAACAAACACCGGCATGAATTTTTTGCCGTTATGTACGGCGAAGTTCAGCCCGATGAAGTCAGGGGTGATGGTGGAACGACGAGACCAGGTCTTGATGATTTTCTTGGAGTTGGGGCCTTCGGCCACCACCTTCTTCATCAGATGCTCATCGACAAAAGGACCTTTTTTAATTGAACGTGCCATAGGGTACGAGCCTCTTTAATGTTATTTCGTACGTTTTTTCACAATGAAGCGGTCTGACGTCTTGTTGGTACGGGTCTTGTAGCCCTTGGTCGGGATACCCCACGGGGTAACCGGATGACGACCACCGGAAGTACGACCCTCACCACCACCATGGGGGTGATCGACCGGGTTCATGGCCACACCACGAACCTTAGGACGCTTGCCCAACCAACGTGCACGACCGGCTTTACCCAGATTGACGTTTTCGTGGTCGATGTTGCCAACCTGACCGATGGTAGCGTAGCAATCCTGCAGGATCAAACGCACTTCACCGGAAGGCAGCTTCACCTGGGAGTACTTGCCCTCTTTGGACATCAGTTGGGCGAAGGTACCGGCACTACGGGCCAGTTGAGCACCCTTGCCGATCTTCAGCTCGATATTATGGATGATAGTACCCAGCGGTATCGAACGCAGCGGCAGGGAGTTACCCGGCTTGATATCGGCCTCAGGGCCGCTCAGTACTGTATCGCCGACCTTCAGGTCAAGCGGTGCCAGGATGTAGCGCTTCTCGCCATCGATGTAATGCAGCAGAGCAATACGTGCGCTGCGGTACGGGTCATACTCGATGGTGGCAACCTTGGCAGGAATACCGCGCTTATCACGACGGAAGTCGATGATGCGGTACTTCTGCTTGTGTCCGCCGCCCTGATGACGGGAGGTAACGCGACCGAAGCTGTTACGGCCACCGGTCTTCTTCAGTTTTACCAGCAGGGACTTCTCCGGCGTTGTGGAGGTAATCTCCTCAAACGTCGAACAGGTCTGATGTCTGCGCCCCGCGGATGTGGGCTTATAGCTCTTTATTGCCATGCCTGAACCCCAATTCAGTAATGAGTTAGTCCGTTACACTTCGAAAAAGTCGACGGTCTGGCCTTCTTGCAGCGTGATATAGGCCTTCTTCCAGTTCTGCCGCTTGCCGTAGGTACGGCCGAAGCGCTTGACCTTGCCGGCAACGTTTACGGTGCGCACACCGGTAACATTTACCTTGAACAGGGTCTCAACCGCCTGCTTGATCTCAATCTTGTTGGCATCGCGATCAACCACCAGGGTGATGGCGTTGACTGCGGCACCCATGGAAGTCTTCTCGGTCACGTGGGGCCGTTTAATGATCGAATAGATTTTCATTGCTGCAGTGCTCCTTCCACGAGACGAACAGCGGACTCGGTGAGGACGAGATGCTTATACTTGAGCATATCGAAGATATTGAGACCGTCAGCCTTGAGCAGCTTTACGTACGGTACGTTGCGCGAAGAAAGCTGCAGGTTGGCCGAGGGCTCGTCGGTGATGATCAGTGAGCGCTCCAGGTCAAACTTCTTCATGAAGCCGGAGAAATCCTTAGTGGAAATCCGCTCGAAATCCAGCTTGTCCAGCACGGTGATCCGGTTGCTCTGCAGCTGCATGGAGAGCATGGAGCGCAGGGCGGCCTTACGTGCCTTTTTGTTGATGCTCAGGGCATAGGTCTTCGGCTGAGGACCGAACACGGTACCACCGCCAGGATACTGGGGGGCACGTGAACAACCTTGACGTGCATTACCGGTACCTTTTTGCTTGAACGGCTTTCTGCCGCCGCCGGAAACCTCGCCACGGGTCTTGGTCTTAACGGTGCCCGCGCGACGATTAGCCAGCTGGATCTTGAGGGCCTGGTGAATCAGAGGCTCTTTGACCTCGGCAGCGAAGATCTGCTCATTCAGCTGCACTTCACCGACCTGCTCACGGTTCATGTTATAGAGTGCTATGGTAGGCATACGTCACTACTCCGGTCTGATTACTTGATTGCTTTAACGCTGTTTTTGATCACAACGACGTTGTTGGTGCCGCCGGGGATCGCCCCTTTGATCAACAACAGGTTCTGGTCGGCATCGACACGCACCACCTGCAGGCGCTGAATGGTTACCCGCTCATTACCTAACTGACCGGGCATCTTCTTGTTTTTGAAGACCCGCGACGGCGTTGCCGAGCAGCCAATGGAACCCGGGGCACGGTGAAAGCGGGAACCGTGGGAAGCACGGCCACCCTTGAAGTTGTGGCGTTTGATGACACCCTGGAAACCTTTGCCAATGCTGGTGCCGGTCACGTCAATCAGGTCGCCGGCTTCAAACTGAGCAACGGTTAATGCATCGCCGATGTTCAACTCTGCCGCCTGCTCCATCTTCAGCTCACGCAGGTGGCGGAACACGCCCTGGCCAGCCTTGACACAGTGACCACGCTCAGCGGCGTTTGCCTTAGCAGCAACAACGGTCTCGAAGCCTACCTGCACGGCGCTGTAGCCATCAGTGGGCTCAGATTTTTTTTGCAGGACGACACAGGGACCGGCCTGGACTACCGTAACCGGTACGCGGGTGCCATCTTCGAGGAAGATCTGGGTCATACCCAGTTTTATTCCAATAATCCCTTTGTTCATGACAGACAATCCTATCTGGATGTTTTCGGTTACAGCTTGATCTCAACGTCGACGCCGGCAGACAGGTCAAGCTTCATCAGGGCGTCTACGGTCTGCTGAGTCGGATCGAGAATATCGATCAGCCGCTTGTGGGTCCGGATCTCGAACTGGTCGCGGGACTTCTTGTCAACGTGGGGTCCACGCAGCACGCAGTACTTGTTGATTACGGTCGGCAGCGGAATCGGGCCGGCAACCCGGGCACCGGTACGCTTGGCAGTATCAACGATCTCAGTCACGGATACGTCAAGTAACTTGTGGTCATAAGCCTTAAGGCGGATTCTTATCTTCTGGCTCTGCATCGGTTCCTCGCTTGATCCTTACTCGATAATTGCGCTAACGACGCCGGCGCCGACGGTACGGCCACCCTCGCGAATCGCGAAACGAAGGCCTTCGTCCATGGCGATCGGGGTGATCAGATTGACGGTCATGGCAACGTTGTCACCAGGCATCACCATCTCGGTGCCGGCAGGCAGTTCGGCCACACCGGTCACGTCGGTGGTACGGAAGTAAAACTGCGGACGATAGCCGTTGAAGAACGGGGTGTGACGACCGCCTTCTTCCTTGGTCAGGATGTAGGCCTCGGCCTTGAATTTGGTGTGCGGGGTGATGCTGCCCGGCTTGGCAAGCACCTGGCCACGCTCAACGTCTTCACGCTTGACACCACGCAGCAGGGCACCGATGTTGTCGCCGGCCTGACCTTGGTCAAGCAGCTTGCGGAACATCTCAACGCCGGTGACGGTGGTCTTGGCGGTAGCCTTGATACCGACGATCTCGACTTCTTCACCAACCTTGACGATGCCGCGCTCGACACGACCGGTGGCAACGGTACCACGACCGGAGATGGAGAAGACGTCTTCAACCGGCATCAGGAACGGCTTATCAATGGCACGCTCAGGATCGGGGAAGTAGGAGTCAACGGCTTCCATCAGCTTGAGGACGGATTCTTCACCCAGTTCGTCTTTGTCGCCATTCAGCGCCTTCAAAGCGGAACCCTTGACGATCGGAATGTCGTCGCCGGGGAAGTCGTAGCTGGAGAGCAGTTCGCGAATCTCGAGCTCGACCAACTCCAGCAGCTCGGCGTCGTCTACCATGTCGGCCTTGTTCAGGAACACGACGATGTAGGGAACGCCAACCTGACGGGCAAGCAGGATGTGCTCACGGGTCTGGGGCATGGGGCCGTCAGCGGCTGACACAACCAGAATCGCGCCGTCCATCTGGGCTGCACCGGTGATCATGTTCTTGACGTAGTCGGCGTGGCCCGGACAGTCAACGTGGGCATAGTGACGCTTGTCGGTCTCATATTCAACGTGCGAGGTGGCGATGGTGATACCACGCTCACGCTCTTCAGGGGCGTTGTCGATCTGGTCATACCCCTTGAATTCGGCACCACCACGCTGGGAAAGAATCTTAGTGATCGCTGCGGTCAGCGTAGTCTTACCGTGGTCAACGTGACCGATCGTTCCAATATTTACGTGCGGCTTCGTACGCTCAAATTTCGCCTTGGCCATGGCCTCGCTCCTCCTCGTTTCTCAGACGCTTAATTGTTAGCCTTTAACTTTAGCTACGATCTCTTCAGACACCGACTTAGGAACCGGCTCATAGTGATCGAAGGTCATCGTATAGTTTGCGCGCCCCTGGGTAGCGGAACGCAGGTCGGTGGCATAACCGAACATGTTGGCCAGTGGCACCATGGCACTAACCACCTGGGCGCCGGCACGGGAATCCATCCCCATGATCCGACCGCGGCGGGAGTTCAGATCGCCAATCACATCGCCCATGTACTCTTCCGGAACCACCACCTCAACCGACATGATCGGCTCAAGCAGGATCGGCGCAGCCTTCTGACAGCCTTCCTTGAAGCCCATGGAACCGGCGATCTTAAAGGCCATCTCCGAGGAGTCAACCTCGTGATACGAACCGTCGATCAGAGTAACCTTGACATCAACCACCGGGAACCCAGCCATCACACCATTATCGAGGGCTTCCTGAATACCCTTGTCAACGGCAGGAATATATTCACGGGGGACAACGCCGCCCTTGATGGCATCAACAAACTCATAGCCCTTGCCCGGCTCTTGCGGCTCAAGCTCCAGCCAGACGTGACCATATTGACCACGACCACCTGATTGACGCACGAACTTGCCTTCAACCTTGACCTTCTTGCTGATGGTCTCGCGGTAGGCAACCTGGGGCTTGCCCACGTTGGCCTCAACCTTGAACTCACGCATCAGACGGTCAACGATGATCTCCAGGTGCAACTCGCCCATGCCGGCAATGATGGTCTGAGCGGTCTCTTCGTTGGTGAAGGTGCGGAAAGACGGGTCTTCGCTGGCCAGCTTCTGCAGCGACATACCCAGCTTCTCCTGGTCTGCCTTGGTTTTAGGCTCGATGGCGATGGAGATAACCGGCTCAGGGAACTCGATCGACTCGAGAATAACCGCCTTACCCTCATCACACAACGTATCACCAGTCGTCGTATACTTGAGGCCAACCGCAGCGGCGATATCGCCAGCGTAGACTTCCTTGATCTCTTCACGCTTGTTGGCGTGCATCTTCAGCAGGCGGCCGATCCGCTCCTTCTTACCCTTGGTGGCGTTATAGACATAGGAGCCGGACTGAAGCACACCAGAATAGACACGAATGAAGGTCAGCTGACCAACAAAGGGGTCGGTCATGATCTTGAAGCCCAGGGCAGAGAACGGCTCACTGTCGTCGGCCTTACGCTCAACCTCTTCACCGCTTTCATCCACACCCTTGATAGCGGGGATATCAAGCGGAGACGGCATATAATCAACCACAGCATTCAACAGGTTCTGTACACCCTTATTCTTGAATGAAGAACCGCACACAACCGGTATAATAGAGATATTGATAGTGCTGGTACGGATGGCGGCCTTGATCTCGGCCTCAGTCAGCGCCTCGCCGGCCAGATACTTCTCCATCAAAGCGTCATCGTGACTGGATATCTCTTCGATCAGCTTGTCGCGCCACTCCTGAGCTTCATCCAGCAAGTCACCAGCCAATTCTTCCTCACGGTAGGAGGCACCCAATGTATCCTCATCCCAGATGATGGCCTTCATGGTAACCAGATCAACGACACCCTTAAAGTGCTCCTCTTTGCCAACCGGAATCTGAATCGGAACCGGGTTAGCCTTGAGGCGGTCCTTGATCATCTGGACGCCACGGAAAAAATCGGCGCCAACGCGATCCATCTTGTTGATAAAGGCGATACGCGGAACACAATACTTATCGGCTTGACGCCACACGGTCTCGGATTGGGGCTCGACGCCACCGACCGAACAGAACACCGCTACAGCACCATCCAGCACACGCAGCGAACGCTCTACCTCGATGGTGAAGTCCACGTGGCCCGGAGTATCAATGATGTTGATACGGTGATCATTCCACGAACAGGTAGTGGCAGCAGAGGTGATGGTAATGCCACGCTCCTGCTCCTGCTCCATCCAGTCCATGGTAGCGGTACCTTCATGCACTTCACCGATTTTATGAGAAACACCGGTGTAGTACAGAATACGCTCTGTGGTAGTGGTCTTACCGGCATCGATATGGGCCATAATGCCGATATTACGATATTTATCAAGCGGTGACAGACGAGACACGAACTAATCCTCCAGCGTAATGACGCTTACCAGCGGTAGTGGGCAAAGGCGCGGTTGGCCTCGGCCATCTTGTGGGTGTCTTCCCGCTTCTTCACGGCAGCACCACGATTATTGAAGGCATCCAGAATCTCGCCAGCCATCTTTTCAGTCATGGTCTTCTCTGAACGGGCAACTGAATACTTGATCAGCCAGCGCATGGCCAGCGACACACGTCGATCGGCACGCACCTCAACCGGAACCTGATAGGTAGAACCACCCACCCGGCGCGACTTCACCTCAAGAGTAGGCTTGATGTTATCAAGACACTTCTTGAGCGCCTTGACCGCCTCTTCGCCCGTCTTGTCGGCAACAATATCAAGGGCACGATACAGAATAGACTCGGCCACACTCTTCTTACCACCGACCATCAAGATGTTGATCAGTTTGGCAACGGTCTTGTCATTATATTTGGGATCCGGCAGGATGACCCGCTTGGGGACTTCACGTCTCCTCGGCATAAGCTACCTCTCTCGCTTGACTGAATATCTTTATAGTTACTTGGGCCGCTTGGCGCCGTACTTGGAACGAGCCTGCTTACGGTCCTTAACACCCACCGAATCCAGGGTTCCCCGCACGATATGATAACGAACACCCGGCAAGTCCTTTACCCGGCCGCCACGAATCAGCACCACCGAGTGCTCCTGCAGGTTGTGACCAACACCAGGGATATAAGAACTCACCTCGATACCATTGGTCAGGCGCACACGAGCCACCTTACGCAACGCGGAGTTCGGCTTCTTAGGGGTCGTGGTGTACACCCTGGTACAGACCCCGCGCTTCTGGGGGCAACTTTTCAAGGCAGGGGAGTCCGACTTTGACTTCTTCTTCTCTCTCCCCAGGCGGATCAGCTGATTGATCGTTGGCATACCAGTACCTATCTCCCGACTTAAAAAATCCTCGGCGCCAAAAGACGCGAATTGCGAACCTAACAAAGCCCGACAAGACTTGTCAACACATTTTTAACAGACAACAATAATTTGCACAGCAGCGCAACTAAAGGCGCCTGCTGCCAAACCCCTTATACTGCCTATGTCCTACTACGGGTCGACCTGATGACGTCGCTTCCTGGTGGGGGATGGAATAGGTGTAGGGCCGGAATCAATACCGACAGCTCCATCCACAGACTTCTTACTGCTTTGAGTGCACGCGGCACATTACGTCATCGGTCTTGCAAAGAGACGCTGAAGATAGATGTTAGCCTGCAGCTTGTCAACAACTTTTTCGCAGGCGAGCATTTTTCTGTGGGAGGGGGTACGCCCCTCCCACAGAAAATCAGATGCATGGCTAGAGATTACGCAGCTTCTTGCTCATCATGTTGCTCATCATCACGCTGCTGCGGTTCATCTACAACCCCTTCAGACTGAAGTTCAGGCTCATCAAGTTGCAGCCGCAGATGACGATACCGTGCCAGACCGGTGCCGGCTGGAATCAGACGGCCCATAATCACGTTTTCCTTAAGTCCGCGCAGGAAGTCAATCTTACCCTCAATGGCGGCCTGGGTCAGCACCTTGGTGGTCTCTTGGAAGGAGGCCGCCGAGATGAACGACTCCGTTGAGAGCGAGGCCTTGGTGATACCCAGCAGCAGAGGCTCTGCAATAGCTGGCCGCTTGTCTGCGGCAAAGGCCTTCTCGTTCTCTTCTTCAAAGACCCAGCGCTCAACCTGGTCGTCGATCAGCAGGTTGGTGTCGCCAACCTCCTTGATCCGAACACGGCGCAGCATCTGGCGCACAATAACCTCAATATGCTTGTCGTTAATCTTCACGCCCTGCAGACGGTAGACTTCCTGCACCTCGTCCACCAGATACTTGGCCAGCTCCTTGACGCCCAACACCCGCAGGATGTCATGGGGGTTGGAGGAGCCATCCATCAGCGGTTCGCCGGCCTTGACGTAATCTCCCTCGTGAACGCTGATGTGCTTGCCCTTCGGAATCAGGTACTCTTTCGGCTCGCCCATTTCCGGGGTCACGATTACCTTACGTTTGCCTTTGGAGTCCTTACCAAAGTTGACGCGGCCGTCGATCTCGGTGATCACGGCAAAATCCTTCGGCTTGCGAGCCTCAAACAGCTCGGCAACCCGTGGCAGACCGCCGGTGATATCCTTGGTCTTGGTGGTTTCGCGCGGGATCTTGGCGATAACGTCACCGGCGCTGACCATGGTGTCTTCCATTACGTTGATCAGGGCCCCCACCGGCAGGAAGTAACGGCCGATGGTTCCACCACCTTCGGCGCCATCTTTGATGGCGATACGGGGACGCTTGTCGGAATCCTTGGTCTCGACGACCTCTTTGCGGGAAAGGCCGGTAACTTCGTCCAGCTTTTCCTCCATGGTCACGCCTTCGAGGATGTCGCCGAACTTCACGCGACCGGCAACCTCGGTCAGGATCGGCATGGTGTAGGGGTCCCATTCGGCCAGTACATCACCGGCCTTGACCGCCCCCTCAGGCGCGATCTTCAGCTTGGCGCCGTAGACCACACCGTAGCGTTCACGCTCACGACCGGTTTCGTCCACCACGGCGATCTCGCCGTTACGGTTCATGACAATATGGAACCCTTCGGCGTTGACAACGGTATTCAGGTTAATGAACTTCAGCTTACCTTCATAGCGAGCCTCCAACGAGGTCTGCTCAGCAGCCCGGGAAGCAGTACCACCGATGTGGAAGGTACGCATGGTCAGCTGGGTGCCCGGCTCACCGATCGACTGGGCCGCGATAACACCAACCGCCTCGCCCATATTGACGATATGACCACGGGCCAGGTCACGACCGTAACACTTAGCGCAGATACCGCGACGGCTCTGGCAGGTCAACACGGAACGGATCTTGATCTTCTCCAGGCCGGCATCCTCGATCTTCTTAACCAGGGTTTCATCGATATCCTGGTTGGCTTCCACCAGCACATCACCGGTCACCGGATCAAGGATATCATCCAGGGCCACCCGGCCGAGGATCCGGTCGCCGATCTGCTCGATCACCTCGCCGCCTTCGGTCAGCGAAGAGACAATCAGTCCGTCCAGCGTACCGCAATCGTCCTCAGTGATGATCGCATCCTGGGCCACATCCACCAGACGACGGGTCAGATAACCGGAGTTGGCGGTCTTGAGCGCGGTATCGGCCAGACCTTTCCGGGCACCGTGGGTCGAGATGAAGTACTGCAACACGGTCAGACCTTCGCGGAAGTTGGCGGTGATCGGCGTCTCGATAATCTCGCCTGACGGCTTGGCCATCAGGCCCCGCATACCGGCCAGCTGACGAATCTGCTGGGCGGAGCCCCGGGCACCGGAGTCAGCCATCATGTGGATGGCGTTGAAGGAGGGGATTTCCTGCTCCTTGCCATCACGATCCACCACAATCTCCTTGGAGAGGTTACCCAGCATCTCCTTGGCGATCTCTTCTGTTGCCTTGGCCCAGATGTCGATCACCTTGTTGTAACGCTCACCGTCGGTGATCAGACCTTCGGTATACTGATTCTGGATCTCCTGCACCTCTTCGTTGGCCCTCTCGATGATGGCCGGTTTCCCTTCCGGGATGACCATGTCGTCGATGCAGATCGAGATACCGGCCAGGTTGGCGTAGCGGAAACCGGTTTCCTTCAGGCGGTCAGCCAGGATGACGGTCTCCTTGTTGCCTGCCAGACGATAACAGACGTCGATCAGGTTGGAGAGCTCCTTCTTGTTCATCACCTTGTTTATGGTGCTGAACGGCACCTGCGACGGCAGCACCTCGCGCAGGATCACGCGGCCGACCGTGGTTTCGGTCAGCAAGGTCGGACAGTCGGCATCGGCGGGTATATCCTTGACACGCACCTTGATCCGGGCCTGCATATCGACTTCACCGTGGTCAAAGGCGATACGGACCTCCTCCGGGGAGGCGAAGACGTGGCCTTCTCCCTTAGCGCCGATCCGGTCGCGGGTCATATAGTAGGTACCCAACACCATATCCTGGGACGGCACAATAATCGGCTTGCCGTGGGCAGGAGACAGGATGTTGTTGGTGGACATCATAAGTACGCGGGTTTCAACCTGGCTCTCAACCGACAGCGGCAGGTGAACAGCCATCTGGTCACCGTCGAAGTCGGCGTTGAAGGCGGTACAAACCAGCGGGTGGAGCTGAATCGCCTTGCCCTCGATCAACACCGGTTCAAAGGCCTGAATACCAAGACGGTGCAGGGTCGGTGCGCGGTTCAGCATCACCGGGTGTTCCTTGATCACCTCTTCCAGCACGTCCCACACCTCGGGACGTTCCTTCTCCACCATCTTCTTGGCGCTCTTGATAGTGGTAACGTAGCCGCGCTCCTCAAGCTTGTTGTAGATGAACGGCTTGAACAGTTCCAGGGCCATCTTTTTGGGCAGGCCGCACTGGTGCAGGCGCAGCTCAGGACCGACAACGATAACCGAACGGCCGGAATAGTCGACCCGCTTACCGAGCAGGTTCTGACGGAAACGGCCCGACTTGCCTTTGAGCATGTCGGACAGCGATTTGAGCGGCCGCTTGTTGGGGCCGGCAATGGCGCGACCGCGACGACCGTTATCGAACAGGGCGTCCACCGCCTCCTGTAGCATCCGCTTCTCGTTACGGATAATCACCTCAGGGGCCTGCAGGTCGCACAGCCGCTTCAAACGGTTGTTACGGTTGATCACCCGACGGTAGAGGTCGTTCAGATCAGAGGTGGCGAAACGACCGCCATCCAACGGCACCAGTGGGCGCAGTTCCGGCGGCAGCACCGGAATACACTCAAGGATCATCCACTCCGGGCGGTTGCCGGACTGTTTGAAGGCCTCCACCACCTTGAGACGCTTGGCAACCTTCTTGCGTTTGGCCTCGCTGGTGGACTCGGTCATCTCCTGACGCAGCTGCACCGCCAGCTCGTCCAGCTCCAACGCCCGCAGACATTCACGAATCGCCTCGGCCCCCATACCGCCTTCAAAGGCGTCAATGCCGTACTCTTCCTTGGCCTTAAGGAACTTGTCCTCCGACATGACCTCGCAGAACTTGAGCGGGGTCAGGCCGGGAGAGGTAACCACAAAGGCCTCGAAGTACAGCACCCGCTCCAGGTCTTTCAGCGAGATATCCAGCAGGTTACCGATCCGGGACGGCAACGACTTGAGGAACCAGATGTGAGCGACAGGGGTGGCCAGATCGATATGACCGAGCCGCTCACGGCGGACCTTGGAGGGGATTACCTCAACGCCGCACTTTTCGCAGACGATGCCGCGGTGCTTCATTCGTTTATATTTACCGCAGTTGCACTCATAATCCTTGGTGGGACCAAAGATCTTGGCGCAGAACAAACCGTCACGCTCTGGCTTGAAGGTCCGGTAGTTAATAGTCTCCGGCTTCTTTACCTCGCCATAGGAACGCTCGCGGATCTTCTCCGGTGAGGAGATGGAGATCCGGATTGCGGAAAAATGCAGGGGATCTTTCGGTTTATCGAAGAAGCTGCCAGTGAAATAATCTTCCACGGTCTTTCCTCCAGTAGAATCGTCTCGTATATCAAAGGGGCTACAAACCTAGCCCGGTACAGTGGGGCTGATCCCCTACTCTTCGCCCTCAAGCAGCTCCACATCCAGACAGAGTGACTGGAGTTCCTTGATCAGGACGTTGAAGGATTCGGGCAGGCCCGGCTCCAGGGTATGCTTGCCCTTGACGATCGCCTCGTACATCCGGGTACGGCCAGAGACGTCGTCCGACTTGACCGTCAGGAATTCCTGCAGCGCGTAAGAAGCGCCGTAGGCCTCCATGGCCCAGACCTCCATCTCACCCAGACGCTGACCACCGAACTGTGCCTTACCACCCAGCGGCTGCTGGGTAACCAGGGAGTACGGACCGATGGAACGGGCGTGGATCTTATCATCGACCAGGTGGTGCAGCTTGAGCATGTACATCACGCCTACGGTGACATTGTGCTTGAACCGCTCGCCGGTGCGCCCGTCGTACAGAGTTACCTGACCATTGGTGGCAAAGCCGGCCGTGGTCAACAGTTCCTTGATTTTCTCCTCACCAGCACCTTCGAAGACCGGCGAGGCCATCGGCACACCGCGGGACAGACGACGGGCAACCAGCAACAGCTGATCACGATCCATCTTATCCAGCAGCGCATTAAACTCCTTGCTATCGTAAGCACTCCGGATCAGCTTTTTCAGGTTATCCTCGGAGGTCTGTTCATCAAGCATCTGCTGAATCTTCCAGCCGATCCCCTTGGCAGCCCAACCCAGGTGGGTCTCCAGAATCTGGCCCACGTTCATACGAGAAGGAACACCCAGCGGATTCAACACGATCTCCACCGGACGGCCGTCCTCCATGTAGGGCATATCCTCTTCCGGCAGGATTCGGGAGACGACACCCTTGTTACCGTGACGGCCGGCCATCTTGTCACCCACCATCAGCTTACGCTTGATGGCGACATAGACCTTGACCATCTTGATCACGCCCGGCGGCAGATCGTCGCCACGACGCAACTTCTGGATCTTGTCGTCGAAGACGGCCCGGATCAACTCCACCTGCTCGGCCAGCTTCTTGAGCACCTCAGCCACCTTCTCCTCGCCTTCGGCAACGGAGATGGTAGCCCAGCGATCCATCGGCAGTGAGTCAAGCAGTTCCTCAGTGATCTTCTTGCCCTTGGCAAGCACCGTCACCCCTTTGCTGTCCTCCACCTTGGCTTCGGCAAGTTTACCCACCAGCAGGCGTTTGATCTTGCCCTTGGCCGATTCGCGAATAATGCGAATCTCGTCCTGCTCATCCTTTCGAAGCTTTTCCTCTTCAGCCTTCTCGATCAACTCGGTACGGGCGTCCTTATCGTTACCTTTGCGGGAGAATACCTTGGCGCCGATCACGGTGCCTTCCACGCCAGGAGGCACGGTAAGCGAGGTGTCACGCACATCGCCGGCCTTTTCGCCAAAGATGGCCCGCAGCAGCTTCTCTTCAGGTGAAAGCTGGGTCTCACCTTTAGGGGTGATCTTGCCCACCAGAATATCGCCCGGCTTGACCTCGGCACCGATCCGGATAATACCGGACTCGTCCAGGTCCTTCAGCGCCTCATCGCCCAGGTTAGGGATGTCGGCGGTGATCTCTTCCTTGCCCAGCTTGGTATCGCGGGAGACACACTCAAACTCTTCGATGTGGATCGAGGTGTAGCGGTCGTCCTTAACCATCCGCTCCGAAACCAGGATCGAGTCTTCGAAGTTGTAACCGCCCCACGGCATGAAGGCCACCACGATATTCTGGCCCAGGGCCAGTTCACCCATATCAGTGGAGGGACCGTCGGCGATTACGTCGCCGCGCTTGACCTTGTCGCCCACCTTGACCACCGGTTTCTGGTTGATACAGGTGTTCTGGTTTGAACGGGAGAACTTGACCAGGTTATAGATATCCACCCCGGTGCCGGTCTCGTCATGTTCCTCTTCATCGATCTTGACTACGATCCGGCCAGCATCGACGGCATCAACCACACCATTATGACGGGCAATCACCGATACACCGGAGTCGCGAGCCACGATCCGCTCCATGCCGGTACCGACCAACGGCGAATCGGCGCGCAACAGGGGCACTGCCTGACGTTGCATGTTGGAACCCATCAAGGCCCGGTTGGCGTCGTCGTTCTCCAGGAACGGAATCAAGGCAGCCGCCACTGAAACGAGCTGCATCGGCGCCACGTCCATCAGCTCAATCTCGTCACGCTGCACCAGCACAAATTCGCCGCTCTTCCGTGCAGAAACGTAATCGTTGATCAGCCGGCCATCCTTATCCACCTCGGCGTTGGCCTGGGCAATGGCGTGGCCTTCCTCTTCCAGAGCGGAGAAGAACTTGACCTCGTTAGTCACCACCCCTTCGCGCACCACGCGGTAGGGGGTTTCCACAAAGCCATGTTCGTTAATACGGGCGTAGGTGGAAAGCGAGGCAATCAGGCCGATGTTGGGACCTTCAGGAGTTTCAATCGGACAGACGCGCCCGTAGTGGGTCGGGTGTACGTCCCGCACCTCAAAGCCGGCACGCTCCCGGGTCAGACCACCTGGTCCCAGGGCCGACAGACGCCGCTTGTGGGTCACCTCGGAGAGAGGGTTGGTCTGATCCATGAACTGGGAAAGCTGGGATGATCCAAAGAACTCCTTAACCACCGCTGAAACCGGCTTGGAGTTAATCAGGTCATGGGGCATCAGGTTTTCGACCTCTTGCAGCGACATACGCTCCTTGATGGCCCGCTCCATCCGCACCAGACCGATCCGGTACTGGTTTTCCAGCAACTCGCCCACAGCACGAACGCGACGATTGCCCAGGTGGTCAATATCGTCGATGGCGCCATGGCCGTTTTTGAGTTCAATCAGGTAACGCACGATCTCGAGGATATCGTTACGATTGCAACGTTGAACTTCGCCCTCGAAGGCGTCTTCCAGCACCAGCCGATTGCGACGCAGTGCTTCAATGCGGCGACGGTTCTCATCGAAAACACCTTGATCGAGCTGCTCTATCAGGCGCTGGGTTGCAGCGGTCAGCTCAACCCCCGCACAAAGTTCGCGTTGAAAGAACTCGGCATCGGCAACTGCAGTGTTTAATTCATCACACAGTTGCTCTTTGAGTCGTTCCGGCACCGGTTGCGAAAGATCGAGCTTCTTGAGCGCCTTCACCAGATCAGACGTCAACCGCCCCTGCAGCGCTACTTCAAGGGCAGTTTTGCCTTTCAGAAGACGCTCCACAAAGGTTTCTGCCTGCAACAAATCGGTCGGTGCAATCATGGTCGGTGCGTTCAGCACCATACAATCAGTCCAGACCTTCAGGCCCAGCTTGTAGTTCAGCTTGAGACGCCCCACTGCTGAAAGGTCATAGCGCTCAGGATTGAAAAACAGGTTATCAAACAGGGCCAGTGAACTCTTGAGTGTCGGCGGATCACCCGGACGCAGACGACGATAGATCTCGATCAGCGCCTCGTCGGTGCTGTTAACTTTATCGGCCAGCAACGTATCGCGGAACGAAGAGGTGACATTCAAGCCGTCTATATACAGCAGACGGAAGCTGACCACGCCCTTGACCCGTAACTCGTCGTACTTGTCGGCAGTCAGCTCCTGGTTACATTCCAGCAGGATCTCGCCGGTGGTGGGGTCAACGATATCGGCAGAGGCATAGCGGCCAACGATCTGTTCAAAGGTGGTTGGCACCGTGCTGATGCCGTGATCCTGCAGCTTCTTAATGGAGGCCTTGGTGAATTTGCGATTGGCCTTGACGATCACTTCGCCCTTTTGGTCAACCACATCCACTGGAGCTTTTTGCAGAGTCAGCAATTCAGGATCGATGTTTTTACGCAGGTCACCGTCGCTGATGAAGATCTCTTCACTGCGGTAATAATAGTTCAGCAGCTGCTCGACCGAGTACCCCAATGCCTTGAGCAGCACCGTGGCCGGCATCTTGCGTCGACGGTCGATCCTGACAAACAGGATATCCTTGTGGTCGAACTCAAAATCGAGCCAGGAACCGCGATACGGGATCACGCGGGCTGAGTAGAGTACCTTGCCGCTGGAGTGGGTCTTGCCCTTGTCGTGGTCAAAAAAGACACCTGGTGAGCGGTGCAGCTGGCTGACGATGACCCGCTCGGTACCGTTGATGATAAAGGTACCGTTCTCAGTCATCAGAGGAATCTCGCCGAAGTAAACCTCCTGCTCCTTGATATCCTTGATGCCGCGCACACCAGACTCTTTACCTGAGTCCCAGATCACCAGACGGACCTTGACCTTCATCGGAGCGGCAAAGGTCATACCACGCTGGTGACACTCCTCAACGTCATACTTTGGCTTGCTGAGGGTATAGGAGACATATTCAAGCGAAGCGGTCTCACTGAAATCCTTGATCGGGAAGACGCTCTTGAAGACGGCCTCAAGACCGATCGCGGCACGATCTTCAGGGGCAACCTCAGCTTGGAGGAAACGCCGGTAGGAATGTTTCTGGATATCAATCAGGTTAGGAATATCGATGATATTCTTGATCTTGGCAAAATTTTTGCGCAGCAGATGGTTATTGGCAATCGAGTAGGCCATACCTTCTCCTTCGGCGAGTATCAAAAGAACGACCAGCCACCGTCAACCAGCTAATATAACTGATTTATTCGGCGCTCAGCCCTAAATAAGCAACAACGAAAACAGGACAAGCCAAGGCCGCGCTGAGGCGACCTTGGCTTCCTGCAGGTATTGGACTGCGCTACTATTTGATTTCTACTTCTGCGCCAGCTTCAACCAGTTGCTTCTGGGCTTCTTCAGCTTCAGCCTTGGATACACCGGTCTTGACCGGGTTAGGAGCGCCGTCAACCAGGTCCTTGGCTTCTTTCAGACCCAGGCTGGTCAGGGCACGAACAACCTTAATCACGTTGATCTTGTTGGCGCCACCGCTCTTCAGAATGACGTCAAACTCGGTCTTCTCTTCTGCGGCCTCAGCAGCGCCGCCTGCAGCAGGGGCTGCAGCAACGGCAACCGGAGCAGCAGCGGAAACGCCGAACTTCTCTTCCAGCTCTTTCACCAGCTCAGCCAGATCCAGAACAGTCATCTTCTCAATAAATGCAACTACATCAGCTTTGGTAATCTCAGCCATGATATCCTCCGAATGAAAGTAATTCTTAGTATGTGGTTACGTACTACTACAAACAGGCACACAGTCGTGTGCGATTAGTTGCCAGCCTTTTGCACCCTGATGGCATCCAGCACCCGCACCAGCGAACCAGGCAGTGCAGCCAGTACGCCAACAAAGTTGGTGGCAGGAGCCTGCATGGAGCCCAGCATCTTGGCGAGAAGAACCTCTCGCGAGGGCAGATCGGCCAAGGCTTGAATCTGAGCTACGTCGAGCAGTTTGCCTGAAAGCACTCCAGCCTTGAGCACAAAAGCGCCTTGGGGATCCTTGGCAAACTTGGAGAGTACCTTGGCAGCACCGACTGGATCGTCATACGAAATAGCCACTGCTGTAGGCCCGGCCAGGTAAGGGGCCAGACAGGTCATGTCAGTGTCCTGAGCTGCCAGGTCGAACAGGGTATTCTTGAATACCTTGTACTCAACCGATGCAGCACGGAGCTCATTACGCAGGGTAGTAGCCTTCCCCACCGTCATGCCGCGGAAGTCTGCCAAGAAAACAGCCTTGGCCTGCTTCAGCTTGTCATGCATCTGCGCGACTTGTTGTTGCTTATTTTCCTTGTTCAAGCGTCGTCCTCCTTTCTTTTGGTATCTGGGGTTAGTCCCCGGCCAAAGTCAGGAAGCGCCGGATATAATTCCGTGCGAAACCCAAGTCTCGGCAGGCAGTGCTAGCTACTTTATGCCTGAATGGCACCTGCTGTCTGTGACTTTGGCAAAAACTGTATGTTAAAACTGCGACGTGACGTCGCTGATGTCCAGGTTGATGCCAGGACCCATCGTGGATGACAGGGAGATCTTCTTGATGTAGGTTCCCTTGGCAGCAGACGGCTTGGCCTTGACCAGAGCCTCAACGATGGCCAGGATATTGCCCTGCAACTTGTCGGCATCAAAAGAAACCTTACCGACCGGAGCGTGGACGATACCAGCCTTCTCAACCCGGAACTCCACCTTGCCGGCCTTGGATTCCTTAACCGCCTTACCTACTTCGAAGGTGACGGTGCCGACCTTCGGGTTCGGCATCAGACCACGGGGACCGAGCAACTTACCGATCTTGCCGACCACACCCATCATATCCGGGGTAGCGATGGCGGTATCGAAGTCGAACCAGCCTTCCTGGATCTTGGCTACCAGGTCGTCACCACCGACATAATCGGCGCCGGCCTCCTGAGCCTCTTTCTCCTTCTCGCCCTTGGCAAAGACCAGCACGCGAACATTTTTGCCCAGGCCGTTCGGCAGCACGACGGCACCACGCACCATCTGGTCGGCATGACGGGGGTCAACACCCAACTTGACGGCAACGTCAACAGTCTCGTCGAATTTGGCATAGGCCGCATCCTTGACGACATCAACCGCAGCCTTGAGAGGATACACCTTGGTACGGTCAATTTGCTGCATGGCAGCACTATGCTTTTTGGCACTCTTTGACATGGTTCACTTTCTCCTGCTGAACTCTGAATCTGCTATAGCGTAAAACTACTCGACAATATCAATACCCATGGAACGAGCGGTACCCTCAACGGTCCGCATGGCAGCCTCAACCGAGGCAGCGTTCAGATCGGGCATCTTCTTTTTGGCAATCTCCTCAACCTGGGACTTGGTCAGCTTGCCAACCTTATTCTTGTTTGGAACGCTGGAACCCTTGTCGAGATTGATCGCCTTCTTGATCAGCACCGGAACAGGCGGAGTCTTGGTGATAAAGGAGAAGGAACGGTCGGCATAGACCGTGATGACCACCGGGGTGATGGTACCTTCATCTGCCTGGGTCTTGGCGTTAAAGGCCTTGCAGAATTCCATGATATTAACGCCGTGCTGACCAAGAGCCGGACCGATCGGCGGCGAGGGGTTAGCCTTACCTGCCGGAATTTGCAGCTTTATGTAGCCGGTGATCTTCTTCGCCATGATAACACTCCTTTAGACAATCACCGTCCCGCTGGGACGGCATGAATCAACACTTTTCTACTTGCATGAACTCCAGCTCAACCGGGGTTGCACGACCGAAAATGGTCACCGTAACCCGCAGCTTGCCTTTATCCGGCTTCACATCCTCCACCACTCCGGTAAAGTTCAGGAAGGGACCATCAACCACACGCACGGTCTCACCAACCTCAAACTCAATCTTGGGGCGAGGCTTTTCTGCCCCCTCTTCCATCCGGCGGGAAATCTTGTTGATCTCTTCATCCGCAATCGGGAACGGGGTATTGCCACCAACAAAACCGGTCACCTTGGAAGTTTCCTTCACAATGTGCCACGTCTCGTCGTTCAGCTCCATCTTCACCAGAATGTAGCCTGGGAAAAATTTACGCGAGGAGGTTTTCTTCTCACCCTTCTTCAGCTCGACAACCGTTTCTGAAGGGATCAGAATCTCGCCAAAATACTCTTCAACGCCCTCGTTTTTGATGCGCTCAAGCAGATTCAGGCGGACTTTATTTTCATATCCGGAGTAGGTATGCACCCCGTACCACTTCTGGCTCATACGTAACGTCCCGTCAACCCAGTATCAGGCGCATCAGCTTGGCGAGCACCACGTCACACAGACCGAGATAGAACGAGATAAGGAAAATAATCACGATCACGACACCAGTCGTGGCCATGGTCTCCTTACGGGTCGGCCAGGTCACCTTGCCGAGCTCTATCTGAACTGATTCTAGAAACGTCTTGACGTTTTGCACAACATTCTCCTGATGGCCTACACTGCTTTAACCTGTGCCGATCATCACGGCGATCATCCGCACAGGGAAGAAAAGTGGCAGGCCAGGAGGGATTCGAACCCCCAACATCCGGTTTTGGAGACCGGCGCTCTAGCCGTTAGAGCTACTGGCCTGCAAACAGTATCAACCCGCCTACTTGGTTTCTTTGTGGGGGGTGTGCTTGCGGCAGAAACGGCAGTACTTGCTGAACTCAAGCTTTTCGGGCTTGGTCTTCTTGTTCTTGGTGGTGGTGTAGTTGCGCTGCTTGCACTCGGTGCAGGCGAGGGTCACTATGTCTCTCATCGCTCATCCTTTTTAAGACAGACAGGCACCGTCACTTCGTGCAGCGACGGTGCCTGCAGGGACTTTGAAGTCTTACTCGATAATTGCGCTAACGACGCCGGCGCCTACGGTACGGCCACCCTCGCGAATCGCGAAACGAAGGCCTTCGTCCATGGCGATCGGGGTGATCAGATTGACGGTCATGGCAACGTTGTCACCAGGCATCACCATCTCGGTGCCGGCAGGCAGTTCGGCCACACCGGTCACGTCGGTGGTACGGAAGTAAAACTGCGGACGATAGCCGTTGAAGAACGGGGTGTGACGACCGCCTTCTTCCTTGGTCAGGATGTAGGCCTCGGCCTTGAATTTGGTGTGCGGGGTGATGCTGCCCGGCTTGGCAAGCACCTGGCCACGCTCAACGTCTTCACGCTTGACACCACGCAGCAGGGCACCGATGTTGTCGCCGGCCTGACCTTGGTCAAGCAGCTTGCGGAACATCTCAACGCCGGTGACGGTGGTCTTGGCGGTAGCCTTGATACCGACGATCTCGACTTCTTCACCAACCTTGACGATGCCGCGCTCGACACGACCGGTGGCAACGGTACCACGACCGGAGATGGAGAAGACGTCTTCAACCGGCATCAGGAACGGCTTATCAATGGCACGCTCAGGATCGGGGAAGTAGGAGTCAACGGCTTCCATCAGCTTGAGGACGGATTCTTCACCCAGTTCGTCTTTGTCGCCATTCAGCGCCTTCAAAGCGGAACCCTTGACGATCGGAATGTCGTCGCCGGGGAAGTCGTAGCTGGAGAGCAGTTCGCGAATCTCGAGCTCGACCAACTCCAGCAGCTCGGCGTCGTCTACCATGTCGGCCTTGTTCAGGAACACGACGATGTAGGGAACGCCAACCTGACGGGCAAGCAGGATGTGCTCACGGGTCTGGGGCATGGGGCCGTCAGCGGCTGACACAACCAGAATCGCGCCGTCCATCTGGGCTGCACCGGTGATCATGTTCTTGACGTAGTCGGCGTGGCCCGGACAGTCAACGTGGGCATAGTGACGCTTGTCGGTCTCATATTCAACGTGCGAGGTGGCGATGGTGATACCACGCTCACGCTCTTCAGGGGCGTTGTCGATCTGGTCATACCCCTTGAATTCGGCACCACCACGCTGGGAAAGAATCTTAGTGATCGCTGCGGTCAGCGTAGTCTTACCGTGGTCAACGTGACCGATCGTTCCAATATTTACGTGCGGCTTCGTACGCTCAAATTTCGCCTTGGCCATGGCCTCGGACCTCCTTCTCGGGGGTGTGTTAGGTTTTTATGTACAGACTACCTGGTTAATGCAGACGGGTGCAGATTTCATGGAGCCCACATCCGGACTCGAACCGGAGACCTCTTCCTTACCAAGGAAGTGCTCTACCTCCTGAGCTATGTGGGCACATTAAAACCTAGAATTTTGGAGCGGGAAACGGGACTCGAACCCGCGACCCTCAGCTTGGAAGGCTGACGCTCTAGCCAACTGAGCTACTCCCGCACCGAAACCTATGAAGTACTTCTTGTGAACAGCTTCTGCACTCTCCTGACCAGTCCCGACGACCCAAAGGGTCTCCTGGATCAAAAAGAACAGAGGCTGTCCGATGACTGTATGGTGGAGGGAGGAGGATTCGAACCTCCGAAGTCGTCCGACGACAGATTTACAGTCTGTTCCCTTTGGCCACTCGGGAATCCCTCCAAGGCAGAAAAACGTCACATGCTAGCTGGAGCTGGCGATGGGACTCGAACCCGCAACCTGCTGATTACAAGTCAGCTGCTCTACCAATTGAGCTACGCCAGCAAATCTTGGCCAAGCGTGGAATTTGATTGTCTACTGCATCACGGGAAAGATGTCAAGCAATTTTTATCAAACAAAAACACAAACGGCGCCCAGCCCAGCGGGGCGCCATACAAACATCTACACAATTCTGTTTCCCAAATATATCAGATAAGCTGTGCCTTAACCACAGGCGCCAACGCAGCACGCACCTTGCGCAAAGCGTTTTCCTCAATCTGCCGCACCCGTTCGCGGGAGATGCCGAAATGATCAGCTATCTCTTGTAGCGTCAGCGGCTCATCGGCTGTAATGCGCCGATCAACCACAAAACGCTCCTTTTCCCCCAGTCCGGCAACAACGGCAGCTACATGACGACGCAACTGTGCTTGCTCCTGATATTCGGCCAACCGCTCCTCCTGGTTCGGCTGCTGATCAGCCAGCCCATCCAGCACGGTCAACCCCTCCCCTGTCCGCAGTTCAGCGTCTAGCGACAGCTCGCCCTGCAGACGCACGCCCATTTCAGCCACCTCGGCCTCATCCACCTCAAGCGACTGAGCCATGGCCGGGAGATCATCATCACCACCAGTCATAGTGCGGATGGCATGCTGCGTCTGCTTAAACTTGAAAAACAACTTGCGTTGGGCCTGAGTAGTCCCTATTTTCAGCAAGCTCCAGGTTGAAATGATGTAATTCTGAATATAGGCCCGGATCCACCAGACTGCGTAGGAAATCAGTCGCACCCCTCGATGGGGATTGAACTTTTTGACGGCCATCATCAAACCGATGTTACCTTCCTGGATCAGATCAAGCATACGCATACCGTAATTACGATATTCGTTGGCCACCTTGACCACAAATCGCAAGTTAGACGTAATCAACGCCTGAGCAGCATCAAGATCCTGGTGATCATACAGGCGCAACGCCAAGTGATGCTCATCCTGCTCAGTCAACACCGGAAACTTTCTAATCTCCGCCAGATATATCGACAAATTGTCACTGACTACCGGAAGCGCTGCATGCATGGCATTAGCTCCTCTTTGTTAGCACTCTACAGACTAGACTGCTAAAATATAGCAACAACCGATAATCATTGCAAGGGGATATAACGAAAACGCGACCGATAGATTTGGGACAACACAAAGGGCGCCACACGGGCGCCCTTTGAAGGGATTTCAAGAACGTCTACTCGACTATTTGCGCAACACCTTGATGACAGCCGAAAAATCCTCTTCACCAAAACCGGCTTCAACGCCCTGTTCATACACCCGGGAAACAGCTTCAGCAGCAGGCAGATGGAGTCCTACCAGACGGGCGGCATTCATGACCAGATGCATTTGATCGTTCACATATTTGAGCGCCAGGGAGCGGGTAAAATCGCCGCGACACATTGATCGCCCCTTGAGATGGAACAGGGGCGATGCCACGCCACGGGTGTCCAGCACCTCCAGAATCTTGTCGGCATTGAACCCCATTTTCTCGCCAAAGACTAACCCTTCGGCCAGTACCTGCACCAGCGCAGCCTGCACCAGATTGACAATAAACTTCATCTTGGTGGCATCACCAATCTGGCCAACTCGAATGGTGTTAAGACCAAAGCACGAAAACGGCTCGCGGCAGCGACCGATCACCGCCGGGTCGCCACCAACGATAATCGTCAAAAGTCCGTTTGCAGCATGTTCCCTGCTACCCCAGACCGGCGCATCAAGGAAAAGACAGCGTTTTTTGGATGCCTCTTCAGCCATGCGAAGCGTGGTTTCTAGGGAGGGGCTTCCCATATCGGCAACAATGGTGCCCGCCTCAAGCCCAGTCAGGATGCCGCTCTCACCGAAAAAGATCGGCCCCAGCATATCGGTCTCGGTCATGATAATGATCACCAGATCCTTGCCTCGGGACGCCTCTGCTGCCGTAGCAGCGGCAGTGGCCCCCATGGCAACCACTTCGGCCACCTTGTCGGCGTTGGGATCATAGACCGTCAATTCATAATCACCCTTGGTGAGATTTGCTGCCATGTGCTGGCCAACTGTTCCAAGGCCGATAAAACCTATCTTGCGCAACATATCGCGTTTCCTCCAGTCATTAAAATCAAATACTGTTATCCATTTCAGACTGCTGCTAGTAATACACGGAATCAGGGGTGCTGGCAACTAGGTTTTTCGGTTCAGCTTACCAATAAAACAACGTCCACAAACTAACGGGTTCGTCCCACACCGACCCGATCACACCAGCCAGAAAGCTTACAATATGAGCAGTACGGCGAAACCGGCACACAACGATTCTGGCCGTAACTGACCAGCAGGTCGTTGATCTCGATCCAATACTCCTGTGGCAGACAAGCACGAAGCGCCGCCTCGGTCTGATCTGGCGTCCTGGTGGCCACATACCCCCACCGATTCATGATGCGGTGGACATGAATATCGACACAGATGCCTGGTTTGCCATACCCCAGCGTCACCACCAGGTTGGCGGTCTTTCGGCCTACCCCCTTCAGGGTTAACAGCTGGTCGATCTGGTCTGGCACACGACCACCAAAGCGCTCCACCAAGGCGCCAGACATCTCCCTGATCTGCCGGGCCTTGGTACGATAGAATCCAGCAGGATAGATCAGGGTGGCGATCTCTTCTACAGACAGGGCCAGCATGGCCTGCGGCGTGCTGGCTCTCTGGAACAGGCGAGTCGAGGCTTCGGCGGTGACTGCATCCTTGGTGCGCAACGAGATTACACAAGACACCAACACGGTAAACGGGCTACGTAATCGCTCCGCAATAACGGTTACCGAAGGTGTGGCCCACTGACGGCACTCAGAGCGTAATATTTCTATAAAACGGTGGATAGCGTCGTGCTGCATGGTCAACAGTGTAGCCCAAGAGGCGGTGCCCCGCAAGCTGGGTGCTTGCAATTTCTCAGCTGTCACGCCATGATTAATGCAAAGGATGTTATCTATGGGCTTTATTGATCTACACCTGCACTCAACCTGTTCTGATGGCCTGCTTACGCCAGAAGAGCTGGTTGCTGCCGCCTGTCAAGCCAAGCTGACCACCATCGCCCTCTGCGATCATGATACCGTCAGCGGGGTAGCGGCACTCCAACAAAGTGCTGCCGCAACAGGCATCAGCATCATCACGGGCGTCGAGCTTTCCGTCGCCTTTCGCGACCACGAAGACATCCATCTACTGGGCTATGGCATTGATATCAGTAATGCCGAACTGCTTAACAACCTGCATGCATTTGCCGTGCGAAGAGCCAACCGTAACCGCGAGATTATCGCCGTCATCAATACCAGGCTCAGCCAAGAGGGCAAGACCCCGCTGGAGGTGGCCGAGGTGGAAGCCCTGGCCGACGGCGTGATCGGTCGGCCCCATATCGGCCGGGCGCTGTTGGCCCGGGGGTATGTCCGCGATATGCAGCATGCCTTTGACCAGTACCTGGTGCCGTGCAACGTTCCCAAATTCTATTGGCCAATGGACGAAGCATTAAGCGCCATCCGTCGCGCAGGCGGTGTGGCGGTGCTGGCCCACCCCACCACCATCAGCCAAGATCTGCTGCTACTGACCGACCTGATAACCGAGTTGCAGATGTTGGGCTTGGACGGTATCGAGATTTACAATAGCCTTGCCAGCGAGGCCGACATGCTCTTTCTGCAGGGACTGGCGCGTCGACTCGATCTTCTGGTGACCGCCGGCTCAGACTTCCACGGTACATCAGCAGAAGACCAGATAGGAAAAGGGCGGGGGGGCATCCGTTTTTCCGACGCCCTGCTCCCGCCCCTCATGTCTCTTGCCGCCAAGCGTGCAAAGGCCCGGCAGGCAGCCTAGGTCAACATTTATCTTTGTAGGCCTTGTAGTTCACCACATGGAGATTTTCCTCAATCCTCCCTACCCCTTCCACGCTAGAGGCAACTCGCAAGGCGGCCAGCCGCTCCTGCTCCGAACCGATGTAGCCGGACAGTATCACAACACCGTCATCCACCTCGATCTGGAAGGGGCGATACTCCAACTCCTCTGACCGCAACAAGGCGGTTTCAATCCGCTTTACCAGGATGGCATTTTTTATAATCGCTTCTGCCCACTGTTCTGCCTCTTTCAGCTGTGGGTCCTTGACAGCCGCCACAACGATATCAACAATGGCGGCCTGGGAAAGCCGCGACGTATTGAAGGTCAGATCGTAGCCGAGCGGATCGTTCCAGTCGCGATCGAAGTAGAAATGAATGAACCCACCCCGTTGATGGTCGCTACGGCGGATCAACTCCTGGGCAAGATCGGGATCAATCCATTCGCGCTCCGCAAAACGCTCCACCCGTTCTTCAAAATCTGCCACGAACCGTAACCGCAACAGGTTCCCGCAGCCTTCCAAAAGGTCCTGAGCGCCACGGCCATAGAGGATAACGTTGCCTTTTTGGGCAAAATCGAGCAGCATCAACTCAATACTGTTCAGGAAAGCGGCCCGCTCACGATCTTCGACGGTATTGTAGGATGGCGGTTTTTCGTCAACCATCTGCATCATTTCCACAGCAAGCCCATACTGTTTGGCACAGCTGGCCAAGTATGGTCCGTCCACCAGCGTATACTTAAGCTTTTTTGCCAGCTCTTGGGCTATAAAATAGGCGCCAGTACCCATTTCACGAGAAATTGTGATAATCGCCATCTAAAGAAGCACCTCCGGATAATCTGCTCACCACAACCTGCTGCACGCTACCACGTTCCGCTTGTCTGCACAAGTCAGCAATGCTAGGGTTCTGCAACTGCCACTGCAAGGAGAGGCCTGATGCCGGACAGCATCGATTTTACCCTGCGCTTTCTGATGTTCGCCCTGCTGCACTCGCTACTGGCCATCCCCCGGGTCAAAGAGAGGCTGCGTCACCTGCCCTGGTATCGACTGGCCTACAACCTGCTCTCGCTGCTCCTGCTCGGTTGGATGATGATGGCCTGGCAATCAACCCACGTGCTGTACCTGGTTCCCGGTATCGGCAACCTGTTGATGCAGGCATTGCAACTCCTGTCATTGCTGGCTATGCTGCTTTGTCTGCGGCAGACCGGCCTAAGCAATTTTCTCGGTCTGCAGCGCGAAGAAAACAGCGAAGAAGAGCTGTGTACCGACGGATGCTATGCCCTGGTTCGTCATCCCCTCTACCTGCTGAGCATCCTGTTTTTTCTGCTGAACCCGGTTATGACAACCCGCTGGCTGACGCTCACCATCCTGGGCACCGCCTATATGCTGCTTGGTGCCAAGCTGGAAGAGCGGCGCCTGCTGCTCAAGCACGGTGAACGCTATGCCCGCTACCAGCGTGTCGTTCCATTCTTACTGCCACACATCCGTCGAAATCCCACAACCATCAGCGCAAACTGATGTTACGAACACCCTCTACACCTGACAACAGATCCAGCAGACGGCACGAGGCGCTGCGTGTTGCGATCCTCAGCTGAAATTCAAAACGGATCGTGGCCGTATCCAGTTGGCGCTCCAGCGCTGTCTTTATCAAACTGGCACCACAATCTATCATGATCTGCTCAATGCGCTCAAACTGCCCGGGCAGGTCGTTGCTGACCACGGTCACCTGCTGGTAGGTGTCCTTGTTGAGCATACCTTCAACCTGTTTCAACACCAACAGGCTGATCATGGCTATTGCCGTTACCACCAGCGAGATGGCAAACATACCTGCTCCGCAGGCAACGCCGATCGCCGCAGCCACCCACAGGCAGGCGGCGGTGGTCAGGCCTCGAACAGAACCTTTTTCCCTTATGATCGCTCCAGCACCGAGAAAACCGATACCGGTCACAACCTGGGCCGCTACACGACCGGGATCGACCCCCACCGGTGCGGAACCGCTCAAGTTGCCATAGGTCTTATAAAAGCCGATCGAAACGGCCACGAACAAGGCTGCCCCCAGGGAGACCAGTAAATGCGTTCGAAAGCCGGCCGGCCGGCCATGCAACTCCCGTTCAAGACCGATCAAACCTCCCAACAGTGAGGCCAGCAACAGCCTGATGACGGTATCAAGATCAAACGCCGGGGGTGCCATGACCAACCTCCTCCAGATCGAGCGTAACCCGCAACGTAAAGTGCCGGCATTGCCCGTCCACTTGTACGGTCAGCGGCAGCTGCACAATACTGGGCTGACCAACCTGAACAGCCGGCAGTTGCAGAGACGCCGGCTGGACGCTGACCGGTTCTGGCACAACTGCAGCTTCAGGCTCTTCGGCTGCGGGCGAAGAGATCTCCTCTGAAAGGTCTTTGGGAACCGTATGAGTCAGCCGCAGTTGCTGCACAACCGCTTGCGACAAGCTGGCCAAGGCCTGCACCACGCCCTCTCCGGTTATCGTCGAGCTGCGCACTGCGGGGAACTGCGCCAGATCATCACCCCAACCGGCTGCAACTTGCTGCTCTAGTTGCTCGGCCTTGTTTGCAATCAGGATACAGGGAAGCTGCCGCAGATCACGGCCATGACCGGCCAGTACCGCCCGTAGCGACCGCAGCGCCTGCTGAGTTGCAGCATCTTGCTCCTTCCCCGCCTCAGCCACCAAAGCCAGGCCGTCCACACCTTTCAGCACCATCTTCCAGGTGCCCGGATTGGTGACCTGACCAGACAGGGTATAGAGATGTAATCTGACCTGATAGCCGTTCAGTATGGCATGCTCGAAGGGAAGATAATCGAAAAACAGCAGGGTATCCCCTGCGGCCGGCATCGATTTAAGCGGTCCACACAGGTTTGGCTTGATCCGCTGATGGATGTAGCGAAACAGGCTGCCCTTGCCTGTGGAGGCGGGGCCGTAATACACAATCTTGGCGTTGATTTCACGCTTGGCGTGGTTGATGACGGCCATGGGGGAAGGGACTCCGCTCGGAGGATAGCTACTTTTTCTTGTTCAACAGCATCCGCTTGGCCTGGGTGACGATCACTGAGGAGACGTTACGACTCTTGGCGTACCCGGCCAAATCCTTTTCGTTCATGGTGCCCAGATAGCGCAATGCGTTGGCCAATGGCGTCTTGGGGTTCTCGATCAGCGCCTTGCGGATCGGATAATTTTTCACCCACTCCTTGTTGGCGCAGATCAGGCGCATGACCTCATCATTGGGCGAACCGGACTTGATGATCGTCAACACCTCTGATTCAGTAATGCGAGGATTTTTGATAACGGCGCTGCTGACCAGTTTATTGGCGTCTTTGACCAGTATCTTGCGCCACTCCTTGTCACCGGTCAGCCCCATCTTGATCTTCTCGCTGATCCCCAACGTCTGGGCGAGGGCATACTTGCTGAGGTACTCCTCGCCCTCCTGCTCGTCCAGATGTGGCTTTTCACCCTCATCATCGGCTACGGCAGGCTCATCATCAGGCGGCAAACCAGACAGCGACTGGTCTGGCACGTCTTCCGTTTCATCCTCTTCACCTGGTTCCTGGGCAGACGTCTCGGACGCAAGCAGTTCCCTAGTTGCATGTGCCAACTCCGGAAACGCCAGCAGCCTTTCGCGGACCGGCGGGCTGCTACCGTGGGCCAACGCAAGGTCATGCAGCAACGCCGGATGAAAGCTCCCCTGGTCCAACGCTTCGCAGACCACGGTCTGATCAAGGGCTTGCCAGCTGACGGACGTCCGTTCACGAACCTGTGGATCAGTATCCTTGCTCAGACAAAACAGCAGCATGACCTGCTCACGGGGCGAAAGGCCCGTTTGCCCCTCCGCCCCGCGCAGACGCACATCCAGCGGAGTACCTGGCCTGATAAAGGCCGCTACTGCCGCTGGAATGGTTATCTTGACCGCTTCAGACATGGTGTGAAACGCTACTCCAAAACCGGCGTACCGATACCTGCCTGCTTCAGCTTCTTCAGGGTCGATTCTGCAAACGTACGGTCGGTATAGGTGCCTGCGGTCAGCTTGCGTGAAGGCACCCCCACCTGACTCTTCTGGATGCTGACCTTGATACCGGCGGCGGCCAGACGCTGTTGCTCGGCCTGGGCGCTTGCCAGCTGGGCATAGGAACCGGCAAAGACTTCATGTTTGCCAGACCGCTGGAGGGCAAATCCGTCGCCAGCGGTACGCTTCAGCAGCTCGACCGCCTGCAGCGCCATGTCGCGGTCGGCGTAGTCGGCGTACTTCAGTCGATGCATGGTGGTCATGTGGCGCTGCCCGCTGGTCATGACCGGCGTCAACCCGGCCGCTTTCACCCGTGCCATGTCAGCAGCCAGCTTCTCTTCCAGCACATAATTGCCCACCACCACGGTCCAAGGGCCACCTCTTTTGGCTGAAACCACTGGTTTTGGGGCCGGCTTGGGTGCTGGCGCCTTTTTAACGGTCGCCGTGGGCACGGCAGCCACTTTTGGTGCTGCCGGTTTTGTATCGGCAACAGGCTTTTTGGCCGCAGGCTTGACTGCAGGGGCCACTGGTTTAGCCACAGGGGCTGCAGGCTTGACCGCTGCCGGCTTGCTTGCCGGTTGCGGGGCTACCGCTGCAGCTGATGGCTTGGCTGCATCTGCAGCAGGCAGAGCCGGAGCTGCAGCAGGCACAGCTGATGTCGCAGGGGCGACATTAGCCTGCACAGCAGACGACATCTGCGCCTGCACACCGTCACGAGCAGGCAGTGGCTGTTTGACCACCTGCGGCACCGGCGGCGGAGCGACTGGTTGTTCCTGCGGCCTGATCAGTCCGGTAAAAAAGTACAGGTAGCCGAAGCCGCCCAGCAACAGCAGCAACAGCACCAGCAGCAAGGTCTGACGCCCCTTGTCCTGGCCCTGGTGAGCTGCATCACCCTTTGATCCCGCATCAAACTTGAAATCCATACCTTACCTCCACGTTAATAAGCAGTTACATGCATCACTCTTTTTTTGCTGCAGCCGCTTCAGCGATTACCTTCTGCGCCAGATGGGTGGGTACCTCTTCGTAGTGTGAAAATTCAGTGCTGAACAGACCGCGGTCACTGGTCATCGACTTGAGGTCATTGGAGTAAGCCAGCACTTCAGACATCGGCACCACCGCCTTGATCATCTGGGAATTTGCCTTGGGCTCCACCCCCACCACCTTACCACGGCGCGAGTTCAGGTCGCCGATCACGTCGCCCATATTCTCGTCCGGCACGGTAACGGACAGGTTGACGATCGGCTCTAGCAGTACCGGTTTGCACTGTTCCATGGCCTTTTTGAAGGCCATGGAACCAGCCACCTTGAAGGCCATTTCCGACGAATCCACCGTATGGAATGAACCATCATACAGTGCAACCCTGAAATCCACCACCGGATAACCGGCCAAGAATCCGTCGGCTGCAGCTTCCTGTATGCCCTTGTCCACCGCCGGGATGTATTGACGTGGGATCACCCCACCAACAATCTTGTCATCAAAGACATAGCCTTCACCGCGACCGGTGGGCGAGAGTTCAATCCAGCAGTCACCATACTGGCCCTTGCCACCGGACTGCTTCTTGTATTTCCCCTGCACCTTGGCAGTGCCGCGAATGGTCTCAAAGTACGGTACCTTGGGGGTCTTCAGCAGCACCTCCACATTGAACTTGCGCTTCATCTTCTCTACGATCACGTCCAGGTGCACCTGCCCCAGGCCGGAGATGATGAACTCCTTGGTCTGGGGATCGCGGTGCGACTCCAGGGTCGGCTCCTCCTCGATCATCCGGTGCAGCGCATTGTGAATCTTGTCCTCGTCGGCCTTGGTCTTGGGTTCAATGGCGTAGGAAATCACCGGCAGCAGCTGCTTGGCCGGTTCATACACGATCGGATTAGTGGGATCGCACAGGGTATCGCCGGTGACGGTCTCCTTCAGCTTGGCAACCGCCACGATATCGCCGGCAAAGGCCTGCTTGACCGGCTTCTGTTTCTTGCCTTCCAGTTCATAGATCTGACCGATCCGCTCCTCAACCCCCTTGGTGGCATTGTAGATGGTGGAATCGGAGTTGAGGGTACCTGAGTAAATTCTGAAAATGGTGATCTTGCCGGTATAAGGGTCGGAGGTGGTCTTGAAGACCAGTGCCGAGAACGGTTCCTTCTCGTCCGGTCCCCGCTCGATCAGCTCATTATTTTTGGGGTTGCTGCCCACCGCCTTGGTACGGTCAAGCGGCGATGGCAGGAAGTCGCAGACCGCCCGCAGTAGCTGCTTGACGCCCACATTCAGGGTAGCAGAACCACACAACACTGGGGTGAAGGTATTGCGCATGGTACCGACCCGCAGACCGTCCAGGATCTCCTCTTCGGTCAACTCGCCGGCCTCCAGATATTTCTCGGTCAGGGCATCGTAGGCCTCGGCCACGATCTCAACCATATGCTCCCGCAACCGTTGGGCCTCTTCCAGGTAGTCAGCCGGGATGGCAATCTCCTCGCAGGTGCCGGAGCCATCTTTGGCGTATTTGCAGGCCTTCATCCGGATCAGGTCCACCACCCCTTCAAAGGCCTCTTCAGCACCGATCGGCATCTGGATCGCAACACCGCGTGCCTTCAGGCTTTTCTCCATATCGTCGATGGCCCGCAGGAAATTGGCCCGCTCTTTGTCCATCTTGTTGACAAAGGCGATACGGGGGATCTCGAACTCATTGGCCCACTCCCAGACCTCCTCGGTCTGGACCTTGACGCCGGAGATGGCGGAAAGGATCACCACTACGCAGTCCAAGGCCCGCATACAGGCACGGGTATCACCGATGAAATCGCCATAACCGGGGGTATCCACAAAATGGATCGAATGCCCGTCCCACTCGCAGTGATCAAAGGCCGACGAGATCGAGATCTTACGCTTGATCTCTTCTGGCTCATAATCCATGGCGGTGGTGCCGTCGTCCACCCGGCCCAGGCGATCGATCATGCCGGTGTTGAACAGGATCGCCTCGGCCAGCGAGGTCTTGCCGGCCCCACCGTGTGCCACAACTCCCAGGTTACGGATCTTCTCGGTTGGATACGTCCCCATGCGCTGCCTCCTTATCCTCGTTGGTAGATGTATGGACAACTGCCAGGATTTACCGGTTACGTTCGTACAGGATCCTCAAGCCCTCCAGGGTCAAAAATTCATCAACTGCTTCAATACTTTTCGATTCAACGGCGATCAGTGACGCCAGTCCGCCGGTGGCGATCACCTTGGGCTGGTCACGGCTTTCTGCCTTGATCCGTTCCACAATGCCATCCACCAACCCCACGTAGCCGTAAAAGATACCGGCCTGCATCGAATTAACGGTGTTCTTGGCAATGGCCTGGGGTGGACGACAGATATCCACCCGGGGCAGCTTGCTGGCCCGCTGGAACAGTGCCTCCAGGGAAATCGCCAGGCCAGGGGCGATGGCGCCGCCGCAGTACTCGCCATGAGCATTGACGTAGTCAAAGGTCGTGGCCGTGCCGAAATCAACGATGATCAGGGCACAACGGTACTGCTCATAACCGGCCACGGCGTTAACGATCCGATCGGCCCCCACCTCGCGGGGGTTATCGTACTGGATCTGCATGCCGGTCTTGATACCGGGCCCGACCACATACGGCGTGAGGGAAAAGAAGTCGCGGCAGAGGGTTTCCAGGACACCGGTCAGGGGTGGCACCACCGAGGAGATGATGATGGCCTTGATCTGGCTGAAGCTGATGCCAGCCAGAGAAAACAGGTCATGAAACAGGATACCGTACTCATCGGAGGTGCGGGCCTTGTCAGTGGAGACGCGCCAGTGCCTGAGCAGCTGTTGGCCGTCATAAATACCCAGCACGATATTACTGTTGCCGACATCAATAACCAGGAGCAATCGCGTTTCTCCTTCCCTGCATTAAACCACGCTCACATCGCCACTCATGATCCGCTCCAACCTACCATCCGGCAGACGAAGTAGCAGTGCGCCATCATGATCAATACCGGCAAAGGGCCCCTGCAGCGTCTGGTTGGCGACCGTTACCGCCACCTGACGGCCAAAGGCGTTGCAACGCCGGGCCCACTCGTCGCGCACCGGACCGAACCCCGAGGCACAAAAGCGCGCATACTCCTGATCCAGGTTCGACAACAACCGCGCCGCAAACGTCACACGTGATACCGGACGCCCGGACGCCACAGCCAGCGACGTGGCAGGGGTTCGCAAATCATCAGGGAACTGGTCGGCAGTCATGTTCAGGTTGACGCCAATCCCCAGGATAACAAAAGCGACCCGGTCGGTCTCAGCGCTCATCTCATTCAGCAGACCCGCCACCTTGCGGTTATCCAGCAAAAGATCGTTGGGCCACTTGATGGCGGGTTGCATACTGGTCAGTTCTTCAATGGTGCGCGCCACGGCAACGGCCGAAAGGAAGGTCAGCTGCGGCGCCTCATAGGGAGGAAGTTCTGGTCGCAACACCACCGACAGATACAGGTTGACCCCGCCCGGCGAGACCCACTGGCGCCCCAGACGGCCCTTGCCGGCGGTTTGCCGTTCAGCCAGCACCGTCGTCCCTTCGACAGCACCGGCTTCAGCCAGACGAAACGCCTCGAGGTTGGTGGAGCCAACCTCATCCAGGCAGACAAGCCGCTGTCCGATCAGGCAGGTCGATGACAACCCGACTGCCAGCTGATCAGCACTCAGCAGGTCAGGTCGGGTCACCAGACGGTAGCCCTGGGAGGGCAGCGCCTCTATACCGTAGCCGGCGTCCCTCAAGACGGCAATCCGTTTCCAGACCGCCGTCCGTGAAACCCCCAGAGTGCGGGAGAGTTGCTCTCCGGAAACGAAGCCAGCGGCCTGTTCCAAAAGACGCAGTAGATCGCTTTGTGCAAGCCGAGACGCCATAAACCCCGCTAATCCAGCAGCATCGAGATATCCGCTGCCTTGGGAGAGTGCGTCAGGGCACCCACTGAGATAATATCCACACCGGTTTCGGCAATGGCCCGCACCGTTTCGAGATTGACACCACCGGAGGCCTCCACCAGTGCCCTGCCATTGATCATCGCCACACAGTCACGCATGGTGGCGCAGTCCATGTTGTCCAACATGATGATATCGGCACCGGCGGCAAGCGCTTCCTGCACCTGCGCCACCGACTCGGTCTCTACCTCGATCTTGAGCGTATGGGGAATGTAGGATCGTGCGCGACTGACCGCCGCACTGATACCGCCAGCTGCCGCGATATGATTTTCCTTGATCAGAATCCCGTCGTACAGGCCGGTGCGGTGATTGATGCCGCCCCCCACCCGGACGGCATATTTTTCCAGCATGCGTAGACCGGGGGTGGTCTTGCGCGTGTCCACAATGCGGGCACGGGTGCCGGACACCGCAGCGACGTAGTTTGAGGTCAGCGTGGCGATACCGCACATCCGTTGCAGCAGATTGAGCGCCACCCGCTCAGCCTGCAGCAGCGAAGCGGCATCACCGCTGATGCGGGCGATAACAGCGCCCGCTTGCAGCCGCGCACCGTCTAGCGCCAAGGCCTCAAAGCCGACAGCAGGGTCAAGCAGGGTAAAAACCCGCTCCGCAACCTGCAGTCCTGCAAGCATAAACGGTTCCTTGGCAATCAACCGGGCAGTGGCAGGCCGCTGATCGGGCACACAGGCCTGGGTGGTCAGGTCGCCGGTATGGATATCTTCCTTGAGGGCGTGGCGGATCAGGTCATCAAGGTCAAGGGTAAGCATCAAAAAGCGCCTTCCTTCTAGGAGAGTGGCACCTCTATACCACAGCTGTACCCCCCTCGCAACCGATTCAATCCTCTCTTTCAGGCTGACGCAAGGGTGTATACCAATTGTATACAATTATCAATTGACAACCGAGGCCTTCACCCTTACACTACCCCGATTCAAAAGCCATATCATCCAGTTTTAAGGGGGATTTCGATGAACGGCCGGATTATTACCTTCGTTGTTGCAGCCCTGGTCATGCTGACGACCGCCACTGTGCAGGCCAAAGATGTCAAGTATAGCTTTGGCAATGCACCGTCTGTCACCTTCAGCCACGACAGCCACCTGGCCAAAAACAGGGATTGCAAGACCTGCCACAGCGCCATCTTTGACCTGTCCAAACACCGCAGCTACACCATGGCCGAGATGGAGAAGGGTAAATCCTGCGGTGCCTGCCACAACGGCAAGAAGGCCTTCAGCGTCGCTACAGAGAAAGACTGTCTGCGTTGCCACCGTGCCGTTCCCAGCGCCAGCGTCTACAAGATCTCGGCCGGAGACGCCACCTTCAGCCACGACTCCCACGTCAACGCCAAGGGCTTTGGCTGCAAGAGTTGTCACAATGCTGGCCCCCAACGCCGCGGCGTCACCATGGCGGCCATGGAAAAGGGCAAATCCTGCGGTTCCTGCCATAACGGCAAAATGGCCTTTACCGTGGCCGCCAACTGTGGTTCCTGCCACCGCGGTCTGCAGACAAAAACCCTCAAATACAAATCAAAAGCGGTTAACGATGCCGTGTTCAGCCACGACTTCCACAGCCAGGTGTACAAGTGCAACGACTGCCACACCAAGAAATTTGATTACCGTCAGGGTTCCCGCAAGGCCACCATGGCCGAGATGGAAAAGGGCAAGTCCTGCGGCAGCTGCCACGACGGCAAGACCGCCTTCGCCGCCAGCGGTGATTGCAACAAGTGTCACGTCGGTTACAAGCCGGCCAACCTGACCTTTAAAAACAGCCGCGGTACGCTTGTAGGCTACTTCAGCCACGATTTCCATACCGCTGCCTTCCAGTGCAACGACTGCCACACCAAGCTCTACCCCTACGGCGGTGGCAAGCGGACCACCATGGCCGAAATGGAGAAGGGCAAATCATGCGGCGCCTGCCACGATGGCAAAACCGCCTTTGCCACCAGCAGCAGCTGCGCCAAGTGCCACAAAAAACCATAACGCAATAACGTTCGCACCAGCACATAAAAGGCGTCACCCGGATCGGGTGACGCCTTTTGCTTTTTGCATAACCAATGTCGCTGTGGAGTCTAATGCAGCTTGCGGCGGTCCATCACGTAGCTGCTGGCGCTATTCTTTTTGGCAAGCTTCTTCAGTTCTGCCGCCACCTCAGCCACCCGTGCCGCATGGGTCAGGTCGGCGCAATCCATCGGCACAATCGCGATTGATATCGCCAACAACGGAATCTGTTCTTCCTCGCCTTTACGGTTATGGGCCAGGTAGTAGCCCTGCTGCTTGATCTGCTCATCAAACAGGGTCTGCACAATCCGGTCAAAGTGATCGATCACGGTCTTGCAGACCTGCTCGGCCCGCTCACGTGGCACGATGAAGACAAAGTCGTCTCCTCCCACATGGCCACAGAAACCACCGCCGGTCTCGCGCACGGTGTTGGACATGATGCGCGCCAACATCCTGATCACCTCGTCGCCATGGGAAAAGCCGTAGACGTCGTTGTAGGGCTTGAAGTGGTTGATATCCACATAGCAAACCGTCAAGGGCCAACCCATCGACTCCTCAATGGCCCGTTGAATGGAGGTATTACCCGGCAGGCGTGTCAGGGGATTGTTGTCGAAGATACGCTTGAGCCGTGTCAACGAGAGGGTGATCCGGCTGAATAGCTCATTGAAGTTGATCGGCAGGGAAATAAAGTCGTCCAGCGGAAAGTCGTCCCACGACTCCTGTTCAGAACTGAGCGGAAAGATACCGATGATCGGGATCGGACTGAAAAAGCTGTCGCTGCGCAGGGTCAGCAGCAGATCACGACAGCCGGTGCAAGGCGAAGAGAAGTCGACGATGATCAGGTCGGGCGGGTCAGAATAAAAGACGCCCAGAGCCGCCGAGGTCTTGTCGACCACCGTCACCTGGTAGCCTTTACTCTGCAGGCGCAGTTGCAGCAGCGCAACCGCTGACTGGTCGCTTGATATCAGTGCAATCCTAGGCTTCGGTGGCATCGGCGATCTGCATCTCCAGACTGAAGTTCTTGACCTCGATCAGCTTGTCTTCCAGCTCGGCAACAATATCTTCCACCAGCTTCTCATCCAGCTTGAGTACCTCCCAGGCCAAGGGATCGATCATCGGCACGTACGGGTCGCCACTGTCACCAAAGGCACTGGCCTTGATCAGTACATCGGCGAAGTGCACCACCGCAGCCTTGACGCGATGCGAATCCGACTTGATCAGATTGTGATGGAACGAGATCGGCTCCGACAGTTTGTCCGGCAGGTACCAGCTCTTGGCAAGCCAGCCACCAACTTCGGCGTGGTCGGTATCCAGAATCTGGCGCTCCGCCTCCAGAATATACAGCTCGTCGGTTTCGATCGCATGGCGGATATCGAGCATCTCGTCGGTACACTTAAGACCGATGATCACCTTGCCGATGTCGTGCAGCAGGCCGGCGGTGGCGATCTCCTCCACCTCCGGTATGCCCAGTTTTTTGGCGGTGATGTTGGCGGCAGTGGCCACCCCCAATGAGTGTTCCCACAGCCCGATGCTGTTCTTCTCCATGATCTCGAAGATCGATGATGACAGGGCCAGGGATTTGACCACATTGACCCCCAGCAGGATCATGGCGTTGCTGATGGTGGAAACACGGTAGAAACCGTAGGAGGGGGAGTTGGCCAGCCGCAGGATGCGGGCCGACAGCACCTGATCGGACGCAACGATGCGCGCCATCTCCTGCACTGAGGCCTTGTCGTTTTCAGACAGTGAATTCAGCTTGGTAATGACACCGGGCAGCGTCGGCAGCGTCTTGGTGTCCATGATGATCCGCTTGAGGTCACTCCGCCGTTCGTCCACCGTCTTCTCCCATCATGGTTGTGATATGCTTGCGGTACACGTCCAGCAATACCTGATTATACCGGTTGGCGCCTGTCTTTGAGAAACGTCGCTCCAGATCGGCCAACTGCTCTTCCAACGAACGCTCGCCCTCCTGTTGCACCGGGTGCCCTTCCACGTAGATCGACTGTACGCCCAGGTGGGCCAGGCGACCGATCAGGCTATCAGTCAGCGTCGTGCCCTTGCCACAAATCGGGATGCCGGCCGGGCTGTCGTTCCGGAATACGTCCCGGGCCAGCACCATTTCGGCTTCCGCCAGGTTAAGTGGTATTTTTTGCATGCCTACTCCCGTATCTGCATAGAAAACCTAGCGTCGTATATAGAAACAAAGCGCCACTAATGTCAAATCGCAATTCCAGCCACTATCTGCCGCCGTAGGGATCGCTCCAAACGGCATCAACCGGCGGCAGCTCCAGCGGTCGCCGGTCCTTCACCCGGAAAACCTCAATGCCGGCCTTGGTCTCAAGCGGACAGACATGCTCGCAGATGCCGCAACCGTTGCAGCGTTCTTCCACCACCCAAGGCATCCGCACCGTCTTTAGGGTACCATCGTCTTGGCGAACCGCAACCGGCCGGGAGCGAATCGCCTTATCAGCTATCGGGCAATGTTCTTCGCAGACGATGCAATCAATCCCCCTTGCAAAGGGCAGACAATGGTTCCGGTCAAAGACCGCCTTGCCGATTACCTCACGTTTTTTCTGCTCCACAGGCAGATTGGGTATGGCCCCGGTGGGGCAGACCTGGCCACAGAGGGTGCAGTTGTATTCACAGTAGCCCAGGCGCGGGATCAGCTGCGGTGTGTAGACCGCCGCCAGCCCACCCTCCAGCACGGCTGGATAGAGGGCGTTCTTCAGGCAGACCTTCATGCACTCGCCGCAACGAACACAGGCCGCCATGAATGCCGTTTCGTCGTGCACTCCGGGCGGACGCAAGAAACGGGTCTGCTGATCACTCCGTTTGAAACGGGCCACCGCCGGCAGCGTAACCCCGATGGCCAGTCCGCCCAAGAGCAGCCGGCGCTGGGGCCACTGCACCTCTTGCTGTGTCGCTGGTGAGGACAGCACAAAACGGGTGCGCTGGTGAGGACAAAACTCAAGGCAATCCATGCAGAGCACACAATCTGCCTTGTGTAGCTGTGTATCCTGAAAGGCGGTCGGACAGTGGGCCTGGCAGTTGCGACAATCACTGCAAAGGCGGTCTGGAACCCGCATGAACGGTGCAACCCGGGCCAGTACTCCCAACAAGGTCCCCAGTGGACAGAGGTTACGACACCAGTTGCGGGTCTCGAACCGCTCCAGCCAGATGATCAGCAGCAACAGCCCGGCAGAAAGAGCGGACAGGGGGTAAAAGGCATCACGGAACGGCAGCAGGTAGTCCCGCAGCAGACTGTAGGCCGGGGCCAACAGATCACGCTGCTCCCCCAGCAGACCGTACAACTCGACCCAGCCCTGCCGGAACGCAAAGCCGAACAGCGGATAGAAGAAAAAACCTAAGGCCCGTACCAGCAGAGCAATCGGGTCAAACAAGCCAGCCAGGTTGAGATTGAACAACGAACTGATCAATAACGGCAGCAGCAGCCAGTACTTGAGCCGTCCCTGCAACCAGCGTAGCGGCCCTGTCTTGGCCATCCTGGTCGTAACCAGATCCAGCAGCGTCCCCAGCGGGCAGATCCAGCCACAGAAAAAACGGCCCAACAGCAGCGTTGCCACCACCGTCAGCAGTGCTGGCAACAGCAACCAGGTCCACTGTTTGACAGCCAGCAGGTAACTGGCCAGCAACAGCGGATCGGCCCTGAAAAAGCTGTTGACCGCAGCGTTGATCGTATCACTGCCACGGTAGTCGGTCTGCACAAACAGCACCACAAACAACGCCAAAAACAGGTACTGGCTGATGCGGGACGGTCGCAGCCGCTTCATGGCGCTCCTCCTCCCCGATACCGCGCCACCAGGCGGCGCTCAACGGCAAACCGCACTAACAACGGAATGGTCACGGCTGAAAAGATCAGACCGCAGCCCAGCCACTCGTGCAGCGTGAGCCGTTCGCCCAGCACAAGAAAGCCGGCCGCCAGACTCCAGACCGGGTCGAGGGTGTAGATCAGACCGGCCTGGGTAGGGGTAACATACCGTTGGTACCTGTTCTGCAGGGTAAAGCAGAAGATGGTCGGGAAAATGGCGCAATACACAACCGCGCCGATCCCCTGCAATGACACGCTGAAGGCCTGGGTCGGCAACAACATCGTAGCGGTGCCGGCCCACAGGGAGACCACCCCGAACTGCACCAGCGAGACCAGATACACATCTTCATCCTTGAGCACCTTGGAAACACTCAGGATATGGACGGCGATCAGCAAGGCGCACAGGGTCGAGAACAGATCTCCCCGGTTGAAGCCCTCACCGCCGCCGCTGGCCAGCAGGGCGATCCCCAGACAGGCCAGAATGATGCCCAGCAGATTGATCTTGCCGATCCGGTCACGCCAGACAATGCGCGAAATCAGCGGAATAAACAGCACAAACAGATTATTGATCACGCCAGCCCGGGAGATACTGGTACCCTGAATGCCGAACACAAAGGTCAGGTTGGTGATTCCCAGCGCCGTACCGACGATCAGACCACGTTTAAAGGTCACCAGATCGAGCCGGTGCAGGCGGGGCAGGCAAGCCAGGGCCAACAGCGCGGTGGCCAGTGAAAAGCGGAACAGCACGAAGTACGGCGGGGGGATCTCGCGCAGACCGATCTTGGTGAACAGGAAACTGCCACCCCAGAAAAAGGTGGTCAGTATCAACATAAGGAGCACCCGTCGCTGGGACGGGCGTATCTCATCGGTCACGGCGTTCATGCCTCACCATCATTGAAAACGGGTACCGCAGGAGCACATCATGTCGGGCGGGACCACGGTACCATCGCGCCAGCATGGCTAGCCGATCCGGTACTGCTTGCGCAGCGGCTGCAGTACCTCCCACTGACAACTCATACCGGCCGGAAAGACCACCAGATCACCGACGCCGATCTCCACCGGCGCTCCGCCATCCGCAGGCGTCACCACCGCCTGCCCCTCCAGCAGGTAGCAGACCTCTCGCTGGTCGTACTGCCAGGGAAACTGCGCAACCTCGCAACTCCAGACTGCCCAATCCTTCACCCCCAGCTTTTCCAGCCGTTCATCTGCCGGCTGTTGTTCAACCATGATCGGCAACATCACACCTCCTTCTCCTGTTTCCAGTGTACTGCCAGCCAGACCGTCTCCTGCTCCGGCGCGGTCCAAACCACGCGATGACGACAATGGGCCGGCAGATGCAACCAGTCACCCGGCTCCAGACGACGGGCAGCGCCCTCGTCAGCCAATTGTAATTCTGCGCCACCGGTCAGCAGGAGCACCCACTCATCGCGTTCTTGATCGTACCACACACCTTCAGGCGTAACCTGCCCCCGGGAGACGATTCGTTCAATCTGCATACTGCCCGGCTGCTCCAACAACACCTGAAAAACTTCAGCCTGTTGCGCATCGGGTAGATTTGCCAGCAGATTGCCGCTTCTGATGTCGCAACGCACGGTAACCTCGAGTGATTTTTCTGGCAGCAGGCACCCCTGCAGCATCAAGACGGTTGTAATCTGCGAAATCTACAGTACAATAGGGCGCATTGTAAGCAGTCAAGGAGTTGATCAGATGACCAGAAACGATCGCGCAATCGTGAGTTGCCTTGAGGACCTTGAAACAACTCGCTTTGAACAACTTATGGCAGATGAGCGTTTCAAAGACAACCCCTTGCTGCCCGAGTTGAGCCAGCTGCACGAGTTGTACCGCACACTGGCCCAACGCGCCGAGCGGCTGGCCAAGGAAAAGAGCCGCCTTGAAACACAGCTGGGTAACATGAACCGCTCACTGGACCTGGCCACCCGGATCGATGCCATGACCGGCCTGGCCAACCGGCGAGCCATTATGGAAAAAATCGATCAGGAGTTCAGCCGGGCCCAGCGTCATCAACGGTCAACCTCCATCGTCCTGGCCGACCTGGACAACTTCAAACAGGTAAACGATCGCTACGGCTACAATACCGGCGACGATCTGCTGGTTGAGGTGGCCCGGGTACTGCGCAGCTGCGTCCGCAGTGAAGATATCTGTGCCCGCTGGGGCGGCGAGGAGTTTCTGCTGCTGCTGCCGGAAACACCGCTGGAGGGCGCCTTGTCGGTGGCCAACAAGATTCGTGAATCGATTGCCATGACCGTCTTTTCTGCCAATCGACACGGCATAAAACTGACTGCCAGCCTGGGCGTTTGCGAATATCAGGCCGACCAAAACATCCTTGAGTCGATCAAACGCGCCGACCAAGCCCTGTATCAGGCCAAACAGGCCGGCAAGAACCGTGCAATGGTGGCTCCGTGATACGCTCCCCTAGGGCAACGCACCGGCCTTCCTGAGCCGCACAGCCAACGCCTCAGCCATCTGCTGGTAGCCGGCAGCATTAGGATGGATCGTATCCGACTTAAGTGAGCGATCCGCCAAGATACGAACTAGGACCTTACCCTCATACGGAATACCGGCCTCTCTGGCAATGTCGTCGTACCATCCCGGCACCTCCAGCCCCAACCCCAGGCGTGGCACACCGATCAGCACTACCCCAATCCCCCGCTCACGCAGCAGCCCCACCATGGCGCGCAGATGCTGTTCGGCCTTTGCAGGGTCAAGCCGCTGCAAAAAATCGTTACCACCGAGACACAGCAGTACCAGTGCCGGCTGTTCCTGTTCCAGCAGCTGCGGCAGCCGCGCCAGGCCAGCCGCAGTCACCTCACCCGGCACCCCCGCATTAACCACCCGACGGCCGATCAACCGGCTCAGCACCGCCGGATAGCTGGAGTCCGGGTCAGCCCCGGTCCCGGCGGTCAGGCTATCACCAAAGGCCACGACTACTGCATCGGGAGTCAGCGGCGTCAGCTGCGGCGACGAGGAACAACCGGCGCCGAGCAGCAGCACGCCCAGGGCAGTGAGAACCACCAACCGGATCAAAACGGGCTTAGCCTTCACGAACGTCCTCCTCCCGCGGCAGCCAGACCGACACGGAACAGCCTTTGCACAGAAACTCACCCCAGCCCTGTTGATTGGTGATCACCGCTGCGCTGATGTGACCGGTCACGTCACGATAGACCGTCCCCGGCTGCCCAACCTCCATCCACTTGCGGCCATCATCACCATTGCTGATCAGCACCGCCATCCCGCCAGGATGCTCATTATCTCCCAGCCGTGTCCAGCCGATGGTGGCCGGGTGATCAAAATAGTCGTACTGCGGTCCATAGGCATGACTACGCCGTGCAGACAGAAAACGATCCAAGAGAAAGCGGTGCGAAGACAGCACGATCCGATGCTGTTTTCCGTCGCGGCCCTGGTCCTGATATTCGGCGCCGTAGTAATCCGCATAGAACAGACAGGGATACCCCTCCTGCCGCAACAGTATCAGGGCGTAGGCCAGGGGCTTGAACCAGGGTTCCACCACCGACTCCAGCGCCTGCAACGGCTGGGAATCGTGGTTCTCCACAAAGGTCACGGCATGGCCGGGGCGGGCCCGCATCACGCTGCCGTCCAGAATACGTCGCAGGTCAAACTCATGTCCGGCCCGGCTGGCGCGATGAAAATTGTAGTGCAGCGGCACATCGAAGACCGCCATCCGCCCACCCACGTCATCGATGTACCACAGCAGGGTCGACAGGCTGTTGACCCAGTATTCACCGACAACAAACAGGTCACGTCCGGCGTGCTGCTCCAGCTGGTCCAGCCATTCAGGAAAAAACCAGGCCGCAATATGCTTGATGGCATCCAACCGGAAACCATCGACACCGGTTGTATCCAGATACCAACGCCCCCAGCGGGCCAGCTCCTCCCGCACCTCGGGGTGCTGGCAGTCGAGATCGCAGCCCATCAGATAGGCAAAATTGCCGAACTCCAGTGAAACCTCGTCGTCAAAACGTTTGCCATCCAACAGGTAGACCGTATCCCGTTCCTCCGGATGTAGCTGGTCGTAGTCAACGGCGTCGAAATGCTGCCAGCGCCACTGGAACGGAGAGTGGCGTCCCTGTCGCCCGGGAAAACTGAAACCGGTGTAGGCCTGAATCTCCCGTGACGCGCCTTTGGGATGGATGCGGTCTCCCCGTGCATAGGGGGTGGCACGGCAGACCTCAACCTGATCGCCCCCCATACGGTGGTTCAAGACGGCATCGGCATATACCTGCAGCCCAGCCTGCCGCAGCCGCTGCAGGGCCTGCAGATACTCGACTCTGGTGCCATACTTGGTCCGCACCGAGCCCTTTTGATCAAACTCTCCCAGGTCATACAGGTCGTAAACCCCGTAACCGACATCAACGCCACCACCAATCCCCTTATAGGCAGGCGGTAACCAGAACGCCGTGACCCCGGCCTGGCTCAACTCATCGGCCCGTTGCGCCACCTCACGCCACAGTGAACCATCTGCCGGGAGGTACCAGTGAAAATACTGCATCATCACGCCATTCAGGTCGGACATCGGCTCGCCTCCCCGCTACCATGCAATCCTGCTTCAGGCCTTGATCACCTGTACCCGCCGGAGATCCATCTCACCCAGCCCCCGACGTGCAGCGGCCACCGTGGTCGGTATATCAGCCGGTCGCATGCCGAACAGGGTGGTGGCGTAGGCGTCGGCAGCCACAATATCTCGGGAGGCAACAACGGTATTGAGCACCCGTACATCCGCCAAGCTACCGCCCTGGGGGCCGTGGGCAGTAAGGATACGGGTGGCATCGATCACGGTCAGGTGACTCTTCAGCACGCTGTTGACATCGGCCAGGGCAACCTCCAGATTGCGATGGGTGTAACCACGGTTGCCTCCCATCACCCCCATGATGTTCTTTAATCCCAAGGTGAGCCGGGAGAGTCCATGATGCTTGGCGATCGGCACGTTGATGAAGACATTGGCGTTCAGGGCCTCGTCGTACAGTTCCCACTCTTTCAGAAACTGCCCGTTCAGCAGCACCTTCCTGAACCGCTCCGGTTCGATCTGCTTGACCTCGACCCCTTTCATCCCCTTCAGCGCCAGCTGGATACCGCTGTTGATATAGCAACGCCGGGGATCGTTGCAGGTATGGTCAAACACCTTGACCCGTCTGGCACCTGCAGCCAGGCACTCTTCCGCCAGCGCCCGTACCACCAGTGGATGGGTGTTGGCGGCGAATTCAGGAGCGCGGTCCCAGCCCATGTTGGGCTTCAGTACCACCACGTCACCCCGCTTGACAAAGGCACCCATCCCACCCAAGGCAGCCACTGCCCGCCGGGTGATGGCAGCATAGTCACCCCCCTCAGCCACCGCCACCGTTGAGCCGCTTCCGGCCAGGGCCTGGCGGCCCAATAGTGAGCCGGCTACCAGGCTAGCGGCTGTGCCTTTCAGAAACGTTCGTCGATCCATGGACACCTCCCAAACTCTGACGTAGTAGAAGTGTACGGCAGACCGAAACTTTTGCAAGCCACGCAAAGGCCCCGTAACTGACGTCACGGGGCCTTGTTTGAAACCGTTGAGAAGAAAGGGAAACGCTTACTACTTCAACACAAAGGCCACCCGTGCATCGGCCATGAAGCCATTGGCCTGATTGGCGGCAAAGATCTGCAGGGCGGTCTCCTCTGACACCTGCAGGTCTGAAGCGCTGACGATACCCGAGGCCAACACCACCAACGGGTTCTTGACGCCCCGCTTGCCCAAGGCAGCCCGCGCCTTGTCGACACTGTTGGTGTACTCGCCGCAGCCCTGCTCCACCAGCACCTTCTGGCTGATCTTGGCCGGATCGTAGAGCACCTCACCCTTGGGATTGAAGATCCGGTTGATCAGGGCCGGCCGGAAGGCGTAAGCGGTGGCGTCAATGATCAGGCCGTCGTAAGGCAACTCCGGCGCAACAGCAACAGGCGCCTCAACCGGGGGGACGAAAGCGGGCGTATCGAGCTGCTGCACAATCTTGGGCTCGGTCAGAATCTTCTCATACATCACGCTGGCAAAACTCTTGGGACCGGTCATCCCCACCTTGAGGATCACCAGTGCCGTCTCCTCCGCCGGGTTCCACTCCTGCACCACCACTTGCGAACCACGCACAAAACCGGCCACTACCGTCTTGATCTCGTCAGAGCCCAGTTCGGAATCCAGCACCGAGGTTTCGCTGACCACGGCCACGCCGTGCAACAACTCGGCCAGGGCGCGCTGGGCCTTAACCTTGGCGGCGGTTATGGCGGTCAGACGTTTCTGGGCGCCGCTGGTCCCTTTTTTACCGACCCCTTCACCCATCACCAGGATAGTATCCTGCTTGAAGGCCTGTTCCGTCGTCACCGTAATGGTCTGCTTGGTCTCTATCAGATATTTGCGGGCAACCTTGTACTTAAGGTCCACCTCTTCGGCCTGGGCCATGCCTGCCATACCCACCAACGCCAGCCCCATCAGCAACAGTCTCATCTTCATACCTGCCTCCTCACGCTACGGTAGTCTTCACTCAAGTTAGTAGATATTGATCTTTTGCTGCAGCATCCGGATCGCCAGGATCGCCTCGGCGCCGTCCACCGGCTCGGCGACACGAAATTCACCGGAAAGATCACCTTCCATAATACCACGGCTGGTCATGTTCAGCACAGCGTTGTAGTAGGGCGAGGTGGCCTTCACATCCGGGAACGGCGAACGATCCTGTCCGAAAAAGGCGGTGGCCAGTTTTTCATTGCCGGTCAGTTTGATCAGCACATCCTCCAGAATAAAGGCCATTTCACCCCGGGTGACACTATCATCCGGCTTGAACAGGTAGGCCTTGGTGGTCTGGTCGAATTTGGGCTCCAGTCCGCGCACCTTCCACTTCATAGTGGTCAGCACCTCATCACGGAAGGGGTGGGTCAGGACATCGGCGGGGGTGAATTCGGCCTTCATGGCAGCCAGTTGCGACTTGGCCGGGATGCGGCCGGCAAACAGTTGCTCAACCTTGAGCTCGTCCACCAACAGTGCGGTCAGATCCCCCCGGGAGACGCTGTCCTTAACGGCAATCTTGCGCCCCACATCGCCCACCGTGATCCCCCCCAAGGCCCGCAGGATCTTTGAGGTCTTTTTCCAGGCCTGATCAGCCGGGGCGTTCCATTTGCCCATCTTGCGGCTATCAAGGGTTTCACGGAATTTGTCCTCCGCCTTGCGGAACGTATAGGCCTCAAGGTAGGCCAGGCCCATGAAATAAGAGGCCGCCTCCTTGCCCTGGTAATAAGGCAACAGCTTTTCATCCACCGACACCTTGAGCGCCTTGGCGTAGAACTGCTCGGCAGACTCAAGCCATCCCTGACCTTTCAAGGCAGTTGCCACCCGCAGGCTGGCCAGCAAGAATTCGAAACGGTCGTTGTCATTGTCGATCTGGTCATCGGCCCGCTCAAGAAATTCGCGAGCCTGACGGGCCTCGACGTCACGATAGCGAGGGTCGCTCAGTCCCTTGGCACGCAGGGCGGCCACCATCGCCTTGCCTCCGTAGGCTGCCGAAAATTCGTCATCGCAGTACACGGCGCGATCGAACTTTTCCATGGCCAGTTCAAGCTTACCAGCCTCCAACGCCTCCATCCCCCGCAGATAGTGGTGAGCAGGGTTATCCTCCGGTGCTGTACAGCGGGCCACTTTTTGGGAACAACCGGTTGCCGCCACCAGCAGCACAGCCATCACAAACAACCATGCACGTTTCATAGGACACTCCTTTGACCAACCGAAAATTCATGTCCGGATGCAACCGGACGTTGCAACAGATGACGCAGAGCCTACATAAGTTACGGTATCACCATTCAGCAGAATGTAAACAAGTCTGCCTGAGTCATGCCTCCCCAGCCAGCAGCGCTGCCCCCAGCAGGCCTGCGTCATCTCCCAATGCAGCCTGCCGAACACCCACCCCGGCAAGGATTTGAGCGAAGGTGCGCCGTTGCAACTCCTCCACCAGCGGCACCTGAAACAGGTCAAAACTGGCGGAGACGCCACCGCCAATCACGATACCATCCAGATTAAGCACGTTCAGCAGACCGGCCACAGCGATACCCAGATGCCGGCCAAGCTGGCAAAAGAGCTGGTGAGCATCATGATCGCCTTCCCGCGCCAACTGCGCCAGTTCGGCCGCCTCAAGTCCGCCGCTCAGGCGACGCAGTGCTGTGGCCGACACATACTGTTCCAGGCAGCCCCGGTTACCGCAGGGGCAGGGAAAGCCCTCAGGTTCCACGGTCACGTGACCGAACTCCGCAGCAAAGCCGTTGCTGCCCTCCCACAACCGGCGGTTCAATATCAGGCCGCTTCCCAAACCGGTGCCGATGGTGATGACCATCATCGAATCAAGTCCTTGCCCCGCGCCATACCGAGCCTCTCCCAGGGCGATCAGATTGGCATCGTTGGCGCAGCGCACCGGAAGCTTCAGCTGGCTCTCCAACTGCTCGCGCAGCCCCAACCCTTCCAGAGCGGGCATATTGACCGACGAATGGACCACACCATGACGATCGATCAGGCCCGGCACACCGACCCCCACGCCACCAACCGATAGACCATGGGCATCAGCCGTTGCCATCAAACCGCTCACCCCCTGCTGCAGGCGATCTAAAAACGGCTCACGCCCTTCATGGATCATGCTGAGCATGCGGAAGCGCTGTAACACCTCCCCGCCTGAGCTTATCAGAGCCCCACGCAGATTAGTGCCACCTATATCAATACCAATAAAGCTGTGTAACTTCTCTGCCACCAAACGTCTCCCCGTAACCAGCAGATGTGAACTGCAATTGTAATCCAGCATCAGCAGAGTCGCAACCATCGGAGGCCTAAATGAGACTATTTTTTTACCAGCGAGTGATTGCTCTTGACAGGGTAGACATGATCGGCATAGTGTTCTTTAGTTTTATTAAATAAACCTGCAATTTTCTTGATTAAATCAACAAGTTTTTTACCTGCACTAAATTCTGGAGGCGAGCTAACAGATGGCAAAGACCAAAGGCGCACTTGAATACCATTCCATGGGTCGTAAGGGCAAAATCGAAGTTGTCTCCACCAAGCCCTGCCTGACCGCAGAAGATTTGTCCCTGGCTTACTCGCCCGGCGTAGCCGATCCCTGCCTGGAAATCGAAAAAAACCCCGATGACGTCTACAAGTATACTGCCAAGGGCAACCTGGTGGCGGTGATTTCCAACGGCACCGCCGTACTGGGCCTGGGTAACCTGGGCGCCCTGGCCAGCAAGCCGGTCATGGAAGGCAAGGGGATTCTGTTCAAGCGTTTTGCCGACATTGATGTCTTCGACATCGAGCTCAACACCGAAAACCCGGATGAGATCATCAAGGCCTGCCAGTTGTTGGAACCGACCTTTGGCGGCATCAACCTGGAGGATATCAAGGCGCCGGAGTGTTTCTACATCGAGGAAGAGCTGAAAAAAACCATGCAGATTCCAGTCTTTCATGACGACCAGCATGGCACCGCCATTATCTCCTCGGCTGCCCTGATCAATGCCCTGAAACTGGTCGGCAAAAAGATCGAGGATATCCGGATCGTGGTCAATGGTGCCGGCGCCTCGGCCAACTCCTGCGCCAAGTTGGCGATTGCGCTGGGGGTCAAGCCCAACAACATGATCATGTGCGACACCAAAGGGGTCATCTACAAGGGTCGTACCGAGGGCATGAACCCTTATAAGGCCCTGTTTGCCGCCGACACCCCCTTCCGCACCCTGGAAGAGGCAGCCAAGGGGGCCGACGTACTGTTCGGTCTCTCCGCCCAGGGGGCCTTCACCCCTGACATGGTGCGCAGCATGGCACCCAACCCGATCATCTTCGCCATGGCCAATCCCGATCCGGAGATCACCCCGGATGAGGCGCTGGCCGCCCGTGGCGACGTGATCATTGCCACCGGCCGTTCCGACTACCCCAACCAGGTTAACAACGTACTGGGCTTTCCGTTCATCTTCCGCGGCGCCCTCGATGTGCGGGCAAAATGCATCAATGAAGAGATGAAGCTGGCAGCGGTGCATGCCTTGGCAAAACTGGCCCGTGAAGAGGTGCCCGACTCGGTCAGCAAGGCCTACGGCAATGTCAAATTTTCCTTTGGTCGCGATTACATCATCCCCAAGCCGTTCGACCCCCGGGTGCTGCTGCATGTGGCCCCGGCCATTGCCCAGGCCGCCATGGACACCGGCGTTGCCCGCCAACCGATCGCAGACATGGCCAAATACATCGAACACCTCGAATCGACCCAGGGCAAGTCGAAAGAGATCATGCGGATGATCATCAACAAGGCCAAAAGTGACCCGAAACGGATCGTGTTCCCCGAGGGGGACAACGAGAAGATTCTGCGCGCGGCCCAACTGCTGGTGGATGAGGGGATTGCCTCCCCGATCCTGATCGGCAATAGTATCAAGATTCGCAACAAAATCGACGAACTGGGACTCAATCTGGATGACATCCAGATCGTCGACACCGAAAACTCAAAATATACGGAACCCTACTCGCAGGAGCTGTACCGCCTGCGGCAGCGCAAGGGTATTACCGAGAGTGAGGCACGCCGTATCATGCGGCGCAAATCCCGCAACCATTTCGGCGCCATGATGGTACGGATGGGAGACGCCGACGCCATGCTGTCAGGCATCGACGCCCACTACCCTGACACTATCAGACCGGCACTGGAGGTTGTTGGAAAACGTGAAAATCTTGCCTCGGTGCATGGCATGTATATGATGGTCTTCAAGAAAGGCATCTACTTCCTGGCTGACACCACCGTTGAGATCGAACCCTCTCCCGAAGAGCTGGCAGAGACCGCCATCCTGGCGGCCGAAAACGTCAAGGTGTTCGGTGTTGAGCCACGGGTAGCGATGCTCTCCTTCTCCAACTTCGGTTCGGTGCAGCACCCCCACTCCGAAAAGGTGCGCCAGGCCGTCCAGATCGTAAAGGAGCGGGCGCCAAATCTGATTGTTGATGGCGAGATGCAGGCCGATACCGCCGTGGTACAGGAGCTGCTCGACCACTACTCGTTTTCAAAACTGAGCTCCCCGGCCAATATCCTGATCTTCCCGGATCTGGATGCCGGCAACATCGCCTACAAGCTGCTGGCCCGTCTGGGCGGCGCCGAGGCGATCGGACCGATCCTGATGGGGATGAATAAACCGGTCCACGTCCTGCAACGCGGTGATGATGTGAATGAAATCGTCAACATGGCCGCCATTGCCGTTGTCGACGCCCAACAAATACGCGCCTGATATCCCTCCAACCTGCCGGGGGCCCTTACCCCGTCCCCGGCAGGCCTTTGCTACGCCTCCTCCATACCAAATATTTTTTTGACAGCACCGCTGTGCTGCTCTATTGTTACCACGTTGTGCTCAACGGTAACATCAACTGATACCAAGCAGGAGGCGCTTCCATGTTTCAGCTCCCAAAGGGCAATCCCCTTTTTGAAAATCTGGCAGTCACCAAGCTGAAGCTGACCGATGTAGTCACCAAACTGGCCAACGGAAGCTTCAGCGGCTATGCCAGTTTTACCTTTCCCGGCGCGACCGGCATCCTGGTCTTTGAAGCAGGCAAGCTGATCACCACCTTTTACAAAACAACACAGGGACAGCCATTAAGCGACTTCGAAGCCATGACCGCCCTGGCTGAACAGATGGCAAACAGTGGCACCGGCACCATGGACGTCTATCGCCTTTCCAAGGACCTCACCATGTGCGTCAACTCGTTGCTGCAGGGTGAGGTGCTCTATCGCTCCCAGGAGTTGGTCCTGATCGACATCAAGAACCTGCTGGAGCGGATCAAGAACGAACGGATGAACGGTTGCCTGCGTATCTACACCGATGAAAAGTCAGCCATGATTTTTTACAAGGAAGGCAACCCGCTGGGCTTCTTCCATGATGGCTCGCAGGACATCGACTCCTCGCCGGGCGAGTCCCATCAACTAGCCCAGGACCCGAAAGCCAAACTCGACCTGTACACCTCCGTCAGCGCAGATGAGCTGATGGCCCACGACTTGCTGGATGTGATCAATGTGGCCAAGATCTGGGATGCTGCCGTGGCACGCAAGCAGGCGGAGTTGGAGCGCATGAACCGCGAGCTGGCCGAGAAAGACCGGATGCTGTCCCTCAATCTGCTCAATGATCTGGAAAACCAGATCCGCAACGTCTATGTCGAGTATGTCGGCACCGTGGGTCGCGGGATCATTGACAAGGAACTGACGACGGCAGGCGGTAATACGTGTCTGCAGGATCCAGAGCGTTCGGAACAGTTTGTGGCTGCCCTGGAAAAGGCGGCCAAACTGCTGATTAACGTCAAAAAGATCACCGAGATGAAAGAAAAGATCAACGCCCTACTGACACAAGCACGGGCCTAGAACTACAGTTTCTGTACCAACGGGGGATATGATGGAACTAGTGCTGGAGCAACTGCAAGGGATTCCCACAATCTACCTTATTCAGCTCGTTTTCTGGCTCCTGGCCGGTGTGATCAGCTTTATCTTCAGTCTCGGCAACGCGCGGATCTGGACCAGTATCTCGATGGGCTTCTTCCTGATCCTGGTCAGCCAGTTCTACCTGCTGAACAAGCTCTTCTATACCCCCACTGTGGCTACCTTTACCTATATCACCGGCACCGTTGCCATCATGTTGATCACCCACGGTTTTCTTGAATACTACGTCTTTTGCCGCACCTTCGAGATCACCGGCCGCAAACAGACGGTCTACCTGAGCACCATGCTGCTGTTGCTGCTGTCATGGGTCTTCCTGAGCATCAACCCTGAACCGAGCATGTTCACCGTGCGCAATGTCAAGATGGTGGAAAATGCCATCTGGGTCTTCCTGACCCTGATGAACCTGGAGATCATCCGCAAGATATACTTCTCCATCAGGGACTCGGCCATTGCCAAGGCCTTTATCTGCTTCGGCGTGGTGTTTGTGCTGATCTTCCTCTGGAAGGGTTCGGAGCTCTACCTGCAGGTCTTCCAGTGGGACCGCCTATGGGGCAACATCGCCTTTCAGCTTGATCTTGATGAACTTGAATTCGACCATGCCATCAAGCTGGACGACTCGGAAGACTACTGGCGACGGATCAGCTTTGCCCGCCAGGTGTATGATTATGCCGGTATGCTGGCAGCCATGGCGGTATCTGGAACCTTTGCCTTCCTGTACCGTCTACTCAAGTAACCACGCCTCTCCGTTACAACAAAATGCCCCGCCCACCGCAACCGGTGACGGGGCCTTTTTTCGTTTCAAAGCACCAGATGCTGGGCCGTTACATCATTTCAGTTCGAAATCAAGCAGGTCATCCTCATCAAAATCAAACCCGTCGCTACCATCGCCCGCCTGCTGAAGGCGCGTCTTCACATCACGAAAAGCAGGATTGGCAGCCTCTATCTCGCCGTACATCCGGGCGGCATCACTGGCACGACCACAGGCCTCACAGGTTAGCGCCAATTCGTATTTGATGGCGCTGGTCTCTTCCAATGAGAGCCCCGGCGCTGCCAGCAGCGACTGCAATGCACTTTCCGCCCGCGCAAAATCACCCTTGTCACGCAGACAGGCCCCCTGCTGGATCAGGCACTCCACCCGCCGTGCTGGGTCGTCTGCCGCCTGCCGAAATTCGGTGAGCGCCTCATCAAAGAGCCCCATCTCGCGAAAGGCCATGCCCAAGTCATAGTGTGACTGCGAGTCGCCGCTTTCAAGGCCAGCTCCGTACTTGACCTTGCCCGGCGCGGTATCGACACTGTCGAAGATATCGCTGACCGTATCAAACCAGTTTTCGGTACTGACCGTCTGCACAGCTGAAGCAGGGGGGGCCGGCGCATCATCATCAAGGTCCAGCTCGATCTCGATCTCGTAAAGCTCATTGGCCGGCTGCGACGGGGCCACTTTCGGCTCTGCGGTTTCCGGAGCAGCTGGCTGCGGCACGGTCGCTTGCGGCTGCTGAGGCACAGCCTCCGGCTCCATCTCAAGCGGCAGATCAAACTCGACTTCCGGCTCTGCAGCCGGTGCGGCCGCTGGCTGCTCCTGCTGCGCCGGTTGCTGTCTTTTAGAGCCAGACAACGAGGCCAGTGACGATATCTTTGCCGCGAACTGGTCGGCCGCCTCATGTTCACCACAGGCCCGGCAGGCACGAATCAAGCCTTTGATAACACGCACATCGATCGGGAGCAGCTTTTCAAGCTCCAGATACAGCTCTTTCAGGCGCGGAGCGGCGTTGGCGGCAATAAAGGACTTTTCAGCCGCTTCCAACTGCAGCACCACGGCTTCAGCGTCCTGCTCAAGCAGCTGGCAGCGGATTAACTGCTCACGGGGAGCCAGTTCGGCGGGGAAAAACTTGATAAAATGCTGACAGGTGGCCTTGAGCTTGCCGCTGTTGTCAAGACGGTCATAGGCCAGCAACAGTAATTTCCAAACCCACAGTTGTTGCGGGTCAGACTTCAGCAGGGAGTGCAACAGCTGAGCAGCCTGTTCTCCGTTGCCTTCATCAATCTGCTGCTCAAGCACAACACGGGCCACGTCGCCCTTATCCGGAAACAGCTGGCTGACACGTTGCACCAGCCGCCGGAATGAGGCTTCGTCACGACGTTCCGCCACCAGTCCGGCCAACGCGGTAAACACCTGGTAGGCTTCATCAAGGCGGCCCAGCTGGTGCAGCACCTCGGCCAGCTTGAGTCGAATATTGACATTCTGGGGATCGGTCTTCTGCATCGACTGCAGGACAGTGACCGCTTCGGCCATGTTTTCAGTACGTTCGAAGTACTCAAAGGCCTTTTTGTACTCGGCCATGGCCTGAGCCACCAGACCATGCTGCTCGTTCAGCGAGGCCAGGGTCAGGGTAATCGTTATATCATCGGGAAACAGCTTTTCGATCTGCTTGTAGACGGCAATCGCCTTGAGGTAAAAGCCGTTAGTGGCCAATGCCTTTCCCACCGCAAGAAACTCGGTGCGTGCGTCCTCGAGCCGGTTTACGCGAATGAGCAGCTCAGCCAGGCGCTGACGGACCCGCTGATCCTGAGGATCAAGCGCCAGCGCCTCCTGATATATCTTGATCGCCTTGTCCGTCAGCCCTTTTTGTAAAAGCTTCTGGGCCTCGGCCAGCAATTTTTCTTTTTTGCTCACAGACACTCCCGACAATGCGCGGATAGCAAGGGGGCTGTCGCACCCGCCCGCTTATCACGCAAAGAGTCATAAAATAATTTAATACATGGTTATTGTCAAGTTTACACGCTGCGTTATACGCTCTGCTACGACTGGGCAAACCCTTTGACATGCCCTGCGAAATACAGTACTCAATAGCCTGCATCGTGACTGCGCAGCTTATGTACAATTCAGGAGGATGGCAGTAACCATGTTGATCCTGCCGCGGTCCAACCCGCTCTACGAAAAGATTCCAACCAACCAGGCAAAACTACCTGACATGCTGAACAAGATGGCCAGCGGCGGCTTTACCGGCTACCTCAGCTATCTGTCGCCAACGGCAGAAGCCTATGCACTCTTTGCAAAAGGGTCCCTGATCAGCATCCTGCTGCTGGAGGGACAGCGACGCAAAACCGGCTTTGACGGCATTGCGGCCCTGTGTGAACTGGCACTGCGCCACGAGGGAGTGTTCAACATCTACCGCATGACGACCGATGTCGTGATGTGCACCCACGCACTGCTGCATGGCGAGCAGGTCCTGCAGCCCCAGGAGGTGCGCACGGTCGACCTCAAGGCGGTGCTGGAGCGGATGAAGCTGCAGACCCTGAACGGCACCGTGCTGTTTGCAGCCGCTGAACGCAGCGCCATGATTTTCTACAAACAGAGCCTACCGATCGGTTTTTACCATGACGGAGCCCGTGAGGTGGAGACCTCAGCCCTGGAATCGCAACGAGTTGCGGCCCTGCCCGGCGCCACGATCGAGATTCGCAGCAGTCCCCCCGTAACCGATCTGATGCTGCACAACCTGCTGGAGATGGTGAACATCGATCGCCTCTGGGACTCCGCCCAGAAACGGACCGCAACCCAACCGACTCCCGCGGTCGCCGCTCCCCCTGCCGAGGAAAGCACAGACCACCAGGCGCCGTTGCAGGAGATGGTTGATGACCTGAGCGAGATCGCGCTTGCCTACCTGAGCCGACAGGGGTCCCCAATGCTGGAACGCCTGCTGACAGCGGCAGGAGGCAGCACGGTACTGCTTGACGCTGGCAAAACAGCGGCGTTGCTTGCCGATGTTGCCAAGGAAGGTCTGACCATCGACCCCGAGGCCAAGATAGATGAGATGGTCGATCTGATGCAGTCCGAGATTGCCGGTCGGCTTTCTGTCTAGGATCTGCGTACTGCCGCAGGAGCAATCGATGAACACGCTGTTTGACACTATCGTGGTGGTGCTGGTGGAACCACAATCGCCCGGCAATATCGGCATGGTCTGCCGCGCCATGAAAAATATGGGGCTGACCCGCCTGCGACTGGTGGCCGGCTGCGACCACCAGCATCCCGATGCCATTATGTTCGCTGTTTCCGCCCGTGATCTACTCGACCGTGCTGAGTGCTACCCAACCCTGGCAGCGGCCCTGGCCGACACCACCATTTCCGTCGGCACCACCCGCCGCACCGGCAAGTATCGCCAGGAGCTGCTGACGCCGCCCCAGGTGGCCACCACGCTGCAGCAGCGCGGCGACGGCATCGCTGCGCTGGTCTTCGGGCGCGAAGACCATGGCCTCTCGACCGAAGAACTCTCGCTGTGTACCCTCCAAGCCACCATCCCCTCCAATGACGACTGCGGTTCTCTTAACCTGGCCCAGGCGGTATTGATCTTCTGTTACGAACTTTTTGGCGTTGCCGATCACGGCCCTGCCTGCCAGCATCGCGAAACCGCCCCCTCAGGAGAGCAGGAAGCCTTTTTCACCCACCTTGAAGGTACACTGGCGCGCATCGGTTTCCTTAACCCTCAAAATCCGGCCCATATGATGCGCTATCTGCGCAGGATATTCTTTCGGGCCGGCCTCGACAGCCACGAGGTTTCCATGCTGCGCGGCATGCTCTCCCAGATTGATTGGGCAGCCGGAGGCTTTGACGGCCGAAAGAAATCGTTGTGAGCGCCACCTGGATCGGCCTGATAGCGGGACTTTTGACCAGCATTGCCAGCGTGCCGCAGGTGGTCAAGACCTGGCGCAGCCGCCATGCCCGTGATCTCTCTATCTGGCAGCCGTTGCTGCTCTCGGTGGGGGTTGCATTGTGGCTGATCTACGGTATGCTGATTGGCGATATCCCTTTAATCTTGGCAAACATTACCCCATTACTCTGCAATCTGGCTCTGACCGTCATGAAGACTCGATTTAAAGACAACGATCCCCCGCCAGTTCCAGACTGCGGTCACTGACGGTTGTAGACCACTAACGACAAACCCGACAGACAGGGAGGTTCGAACATGCAACGAATACTGGTACTGGCAGCAGGCCTGCTGCTGATGGCGGTCACCACGGCAACCGCCAACCCGATCACGGTCACCGGCGAGGGAGACAGCAAGGAGCACGCCCTGTCCGCAGCGTTGCGCCAGGCGGTCGAACAGGGGGTCGGCACCCTGATCAAGTCTGAAACCACCGTGGTTGATTCAGCCCTGGTGGATGACAAGATATATTCCCGCAGCAAGGGCTATGTCAAAAGCTACAAGATCCTCAGAGAGCAGAAGACCGACGAAGGGGTGGCGCTTACCGTTTCCGCCCTGGTGGACACCAGGGTCCTGAAGGAAGATATGGCCGATGTGCTGAAAATCCTCGGGGCCAGTACGGCAGTCAACAACCCGCGCATCCTGGTGGCATTCAGCACCAAGGACAAAGACCGTATCTTCAGCGACAAGGAGTTTACGGAAGAGGTCTACAACGGCATCGTTGAGTCCCTGACCGATCAGCAGTTCCGGGTGGTGGACAAGGCCGCTGCCGAGCAGTTCGGCAGACAGGTGAGCGACACCCACGCGGTCGACGTTGACCTGAACAAGGCAGCAGCCTACGGGCGCAAGTACCATGCCGAGTACACCCTTTATTACAACGTCAGCGGCGTGGTCCGCGAGGGCGCCGTGGGCAAGAGCGTACTGCTCAACATCAAGACCCAGCTGATCGACAATACCCGTGCCCAGGTCATCACCAGCAAGAAGATCGAGCAAAGCGGCATGGGCCAGACCGTTGACCAGGCCCTTGAAAAAGCAGGCCGCGAAGGCGGCAAGAAGATCGTCACCCCGATGATCGACGTGCTGCAGCAGGAATGGATGGACATGCAGCAGAACGGCGCCTTCTACACCATCGTCATCGACGGACTGGACGACCCGGAGCTGATCGCCCAGTTCACCGAGATGTTCGAGAAGTTCCCCCTGGCCAGCCAGGCCCGTGAGGTTGAATCCGGCGGCGGTATCACCACCTTCGAGGCCCGCTACAAGGGCAAGCGGGACCGGCTGGACCGCGATGTGCTGCGAACCGCCAGGGAGCTGGGCTGGGTCCTTAAAAAAGTCAGAGCTGAAGGCGCACGCAGCACCTGGAAACTGCTGTAAGCGATCGAAGATGCAACCAAGGAGGGTATGATGAAACGCATAGTGCTGGTGTTGTTTGCCCTTGGCCTGCTACTGGCGCCGCTGCTGGCGGCAGCCGAAGTCCGTACCTACACCGAAATGGTTACCGTCGCGGTGGAGGATGACGAGTATACCGCCCGCAAAAAGGCTGAACAGCGGGCCCGAGAACAGGCCCTCGAACACTACCTGCGGGATGTCTATCCCGACCGGGCCGCTACCCTCAACCTGACCGGCGACGAGCAGTATATCCGCGACCTGGAGATACTGGAAAGCACTGTCAGCGGGTTCTTCGGCAAGGAACTGCAGGCCAAGATCAGGGTCACCATCAACGAGGAGGCAGTACGTGCCTACCTGAAGCGCCAAGGCGCCGTCACCGGCAGGAATGAGGAACGGCGCATTGTGGTGATGCTGATCCCCGGCAAGATGGATTCCGGCGACGCGCCCTTCGTGCTGGACAACGTACGGGCTGAGGTGCGACGCAGCCTGACCGCGGCCGAGTACACGGTGATCGACTCCGACGACGAGGTGGTACAGCAGGCCCTGACCGAAGAGGCCGATTACAACAAGATGGTCAAGCATATCAACAGTATCGCCGAAAAACTGGCCGACCGTGGTGAATGGCTGGTGCTGGGCAAGGTGGATGTGGACGTGAGCCAGGACGGCAGCATGAAGTCCTACCACGCCCTGATGACCGGCAAGACCGTCAGCCTGGCCAGCCGTGACCTGCTGTGGGAAGGCAACGTGGATGGCCTGGCGCGGGTACGGGCCACCGAATCCCCCAAGGCGGCCCTACGCCTTGCTGCCGTCAATGGCGGCAAGCAGTTTGCCAAGGAAGTAACCACCGCCCTGAACACCAAGACCCTCACCCAGGAACGGCGCGGCGCACGCTATGAAGTGGTTATGCCCACTGCGGGCAACTACAAGCTGGAACGCAAACTGATCAAGCTGTTTAACGACGAGATCGCCGGACTCAAGAACGTCAGCCAGAAAGGCCGTGGCAAGGGCGATCTGGTGCTTGATCTGTACTATGTCGGCAAGATCAGCGATCTGGTTGACCTGCTGCTCGATACCTTCGAGAAAGATCAGCAGCTGCAACGCTGGAACCCGCAGATTGACGGCAACAAGGTTATCTTCAAGTAATTAAAACCCTCGTGCCCCGGCCGGGATGGCTGGGGCACGGCACCAACTACCTGTCGCAGGAACGATTTGCTATGGCTGCACACCAGACAACGCTCTGCATAAAAACTGTTGTACTGCTGTGCGGACTGCTGCTGGCGCTCCAACTCAGCGGGTGCGCCACAGCCACCTCCGGCCTGGAATGCGGTGTTGAATCACTGAACCCGACGGTCATGGGCGCCGTCGATTCCTTTGAAAGCGCAGCCCTGGCCATCAAACTCTCCAACCAGGTATTGCTGGAGATGCCGATCAGCGAACAGGACAGCTGGCCCGACAAACTGTACGGCGCACCGTCCGGCAGCGGTATGCTCAAAATGGGACTGTCACTGCTGGGCGCCTCACAGGGGGTGGCCGTACCGTTTGAGATCGATTCCACAACCGGCCTACCCCGCCCCACCAGCGCACTGTACCTGTTTCTCAAGGAACGGGAGCAGATGCTCAGCAAAGAGGCCAGCCGCGAAGATCTGCTCTTTTTCCGTACCCAATCACCGCGAGTAATCGCCCGCGAAATTCCGTTCCACCGTCGACAACCCACCACTGCCCTGATTGACGAACATGTCTACCGCAACCCGTTGATGGCCTTTGGCGTCGTCACCGCCAACCGTGAGGAGATGGTCAGGGTCCAGCAGGATCTGGATCTGCTGGCGCAAGGCTTTAAGCAGTGCGATGCCTGGGTGCACGCATCGCGTGAAGGTGATATCAAGCCGGCCGCCTGCCGCGACCCGGCGCTCACCTCAGCTGCCCTTGGGGCGCGCATCAAAAAGGCATCCTATTCGCCTGATCAGCCTACTCCAGGTATCGCGTCAGAGGTGCCGATTGATGACCAACAGCCGGTGGTCAGTCCACCGCGCGACCTGCGCGATGCCCTTAACGACAATAACTCCAACCGTTCGGGGCGTAAAACGTCGTCAAGCACGCTCAAGAACAAAAAGACAGCCTCTGCGCCAGCCAGGGCAAGAACCAACCACAGAGGCACCAAGCAGACAACAGCCGCAAACAAGCGCAAACAGTCGCAGCCTCCCCAAGAGACAAGTCGGGGGATAATCTACGTCAGCGAACAGGACCGCCAGCTGTCGGAAAAAGGCGAAGAGCTGGCCACCATGCGCCAGAATTACGGCAAACTGGCCAGCCGTGTTTACGATGCTGCCGTGGCTGGCGCTGATTTCAGCGTCGCCGCCCTGGTCAAGATCGGCTGCGCCATCGTTAATGGCGCACGGGCCTTACCCAACATTGAAGAGGAATTCAAGGGGGCTCGGGGCGTCTACAACCTGGTGCTGGTGACGTCACGGGTCAAGATGATCATCAGCGCCTTTGGCTACTACAAGAATAACCTCGGGCTCCAGTATACCGCCTACACCGCCATGTACCAGCAGATCAAGGGTACCTACCCGGAGCTCAAAGACGATGACCCGAGTGCAAAAACCAAAACGGCCCAGGCGCTGCAGCGCATCCAGCTGGCAACGGCTGAACTGCAGCTGCTAGAGCCCAAGCTGCAGCTGCTGGCCCAGGGCCAGTTGAACCAGTTTAGTGATGACGATTTGGCGCGTCTGCAACGACTGGCTGCGCTCTACCCGGACCAGCACGAGCTTCGCGACGACCTGCTGCTGGCCTGGTCTAATGTCTATGCCGATTAAACGACGGTACCCCACCGGGTATCGCCGTCTCCATCACCGTGTTTGGAGGGCCTGATGCAACAGATATCCTACCTTAAACTGAGCCTGACCGTTCTTTTTGCTGCCTTGATTGCCGGCTGCGCAGCTACGCCCGCCGTGGTCTATGTCAAGGAGGCCCAACAGGTCACCACCCAGGCCCTGGAGCCGGTCATGCTGGAATCGTCCGAACTGGAGGCCGACCTCAAGCTGCCCAGGTTCAGCAACTACTTTACAGCGGACCAGGCTGACGACTTCATGCGGATCATCCAGACCGAAATCGCCAACACCAGACGCTTCACCCGGGTGCTGCTCAACGCGTCGGAAGGCGACACGTACATCATCCAGCCTCGCCTGGACCGGATCGACGAACTGGTCACGCCGATCGCCGCCGACCCGACCCGCAACCGCCTGACGGTCAAGGCCCGCACCCGCCTGGACGTGCTGCTGGTCAACCAGCGCAACCAGAAGGAACTGGTCAAGTCGTTCTACGACGAGCGCCGGATCGAGCAGCGGATCTCCAAAAAGATTCCGATCACCCGCGAGCTGAAGCAGGACTACGTGCTGCGGGCGGTCACCATCTCGTTCCGCGCAGCATCAGACCAGTTGGGCAACGCCTTCAACCCCAGCTATGAGATCGGCACCATCAGCCGTATCAACGGCAGGATCGCCTATGTCCAGATCAACACCTCCAAGCTGCGCAAGGTTCCAAAGAAACAGCAGGCGATCGAGGTGATCGATGACGACAATCAGGTGTTGGCCAGCCTGGGGGAACTGCAGATCGAGGATGGTACCGTGTCGGGCAGATTTTTTGAAAAGGGTGGGGCAGCCATCAAGGAAGGGCAAAAAGTCAGGGCACGGATCAACGCCATGCTGCTTGATCAGTAACCCACGCAAGCAGCAACGGACAGACCAGAGGGGGAGGCTGATTGCCTCCCCCTCTGTTATTTCATCAACACCTTCAGGGCCTGTTTCAGCAACTCTTCCACCGAGCCGCCGGTTGCGGCATTCACCTCGGCCAAAGCCTTTTTGACCTGCGCTTCCTTATAGCCAAGATTGAGCAGCGCCGAGGTCACGTCATCCAGCAGACCCGTTGCCGGCAGGGTCCGTCCCACCGCTTCGGCCGGGCTGGCACCGGTATCCAGCTTGCCGACCTTGTCCCGCAGTTCCACCACCAGCCGCTCGGCGGTCTTTTTACCGATGCCGGGAATGGCTGACAGCTTGTGCAGATCGCCCTGCTGCAAGGCCGCTGAAAGGTGTGGAGGCTGGATGTTGGAGAGGATATCCCGGGCCAGCTTGGGACCGATACCGGACACCGAGATCAGCAGCTGAAAAAACCCCTTTTCGGTGCGGGTGCGGAAGCCGTACAGCTGGATGGCATCCTCACGTACACTGGTGTGGATGTGCAGGCTGACGGTGCCTTCTTCCGGCAGCTCGTAATAGGTGGAAAAGGGGATCATCACCCGGTAACCGACGCCGTTGACATCGACAATCAGGTGATCCGGGGATTTGTGGGCGATCTGCCCGGTCAACAGTGCAATCATGGTCGGTAGTTCCTCCAGGAACCGGTGCGACGGGAAGTTAGCACCGCAGGGCCGGTCTGTTGTCGCAGACTATGGGAATTGATGTGGCAGACCGCCACCGCCAGGGCGTCAGAGGCATCGGCCTGGGCCACCTCAGGCAGCCCCAGCAGGGCCTTGACCATCTTCTGCACCTGTTCCTTGCCTGCCCTGCCCTGCCCCACCACCGCCTGCTTGACCTGCGAGGCGGTATATTCGGCCACCGGCAGGCCGGCATGCACCGCAGCAGCGATGGCGGCGCCCCGCGCCTGGCCGAGCTTGAGGGCCGCACGGACGTTTTCAGAGACATAGACATCCTCGATGGCCACCGCATCGGGACGGTACTGGGCGATCACCCGGCTGAGTCCTTCGAAGATCAGCCGCAGGCGTTCCGGAAAGTCAGCGGCCTTGTCGGTGAAGATGGCGCCGTTGTCCAGATGCAGCAGACGGCTGCCCTGCTGTTCAACAAAACCATAACCGGTAATACGGGAACCGGGGTCGATGCCGAGTACTCTCACCTAGAAGCCACATCCCCCACTGTTTTTTTGCAGATATTTCTGGTGATAGGCTTCTGCTTCCCAAAAGGCAGCAGCCGGCAGGATTTCCGTCACCACCGAACGCCGGTAACGGCCGGAAGCGTCAAGGGCGTCCCGCGACTCCTCAGCCTGACGACGCTGGTGCTCTGAATGGTAAAAGATCGCCGAGCGGTACTGGCTGCCGACGTCCGGCCCCTGTTGGTTGAGCTGGGTCGGGTCATGGGCCTGCCAGAAGACCTTCAGCAACTGCTCGTAACTGATGGTAGCCGGGTCAAAGGTGACTTCCACCGCCTCAGCATGGCCGGTGCTGCCGCTGCAGACCTGCTGATAGGTGGGCTGCTCCAGATGGCCGCCGGTGTAGCCGACCCGTGTGGCCGTCACACCGGGCAGATCGTACAAGGATTCTTCCACACCCCAGAAACAACCGGCAGCAAAGGTCGCCTTTTCCATAGCATCGCCTCCAAACAGTACGGGGCCCTCAAGGCCCCGTTCCATCACATCATCTTTTCCATCTCATCCGCTGAAATATCGAAGTTGGCGTAGACGTTCTGGACATCGTCGTTGTCCTCCAGCTTGTCCATCAACTTGAGCATGCTCTCGGCCTGCTTACCCTCCAAGGGGACCATGGTCTGCGGAATCATAGTGATCTCGGCGTTCTGGCATTTGAAGCCCTTGGCTTCCAGCGCCTCACGCACCTCGATGAACGTGGCAGGGTCGGTCGTCACCTCGAACTGTTCGTCGGCCTCGGCCACATCATCGGCCCCGGCCTCCAATGCCGCCTCGAACAACTGATCAAAATCGACGCTGCGGTCATAGACGATCAAGCCCTTCTTGTCGAACATCCAGGCCACACAACCGGTCTCGCCCATGTTGCCGTTGGCCTTGGTGAAGACGCTGCGCACCTCGGATACCGTGCGGTTGCGGTTGTCGGTCATCACCTCCACCAGCACCGCCACCCCGCCGGGACCGTAGCCTTCATAGACGATCTCCTCGTAGGTGACCCCCTCCATGCCGCCGGCTCCCTTTTTGATGGCACGCTCGATATTGTCTTTGGGCATGTTCTCGCCCTTGGCCTTGTCAATGGCGGTCCGCAGACGGGGGTTGGCTGCCGGGTCACCACCGCCCAGCTTGGCGGCGATGGAAATTTCCTTGATCAGCTTGGTAAAGATCTTGCCGCGCTTGGCGTCAGCAGCCCCTTTTTTGTGCTTGATGGTACTCCATTTATTATGGCCCGACATTCCCTGCTCCTTGCGATAAAATCTGACGCTGCCCTGTCGGACAGAAGGTAATTTTTTTAGCATGCGCTCCCAACGGCTGTCCAGAGCTAAAATACGCCGGCAAGGCTGGACAGACAGTCCGCATCCTGCTAATCTTGCGACATTACCGCCTGCACAAGGGATCACAACTATGCTCCGTCAGTCAAAGATCTGCCTCCTGCTACTGGGCATCAGCCTGCACCTGTTGCTAAGCGGTTGTTCGGCGATCCCGATCAGCACCGAGTTGGGCGATCCGCCACCGATCCTGTCGCAGGATGAGCTGTTACGACCCTACGTCACCCTGGGCAGGATCACCATCGTACGCGAGGTCTATTTTACCGACTACGCCATTGAACCGAACCTCCAACAATGGGGTATGCAAGCCCTGCGGACAGAGGCTGACAAAATGGATGCCGATGCCGTAATCCTGCCGGAGATCACCAGTCGGGCCATCACCATTGTCATGTTTCCCGCCTTTCCTGCCAGCGAATACCGTGCCAGCGGCGTGGCGATCAAGTTTAAATAGTATTGACAAAACAACCGAGGAAAACGTATATAAACAATTCTTCACAATAACGGCGACGTAGCCAAGTGGTAAGGCAGAGGTCTGCAAAACCTTTATTCAGCGGTTCAAATCCGCTCGTCGCCTCCATAAGATCAAGGGGTTAGCCAAAACGGCCAACCCCTTTTTTGTTTTTGTGCTATAACCCGTACCAACATCAAATTCCCTGCCTGAGCATGAGAGGCCCTGCATGCAACTTTCCCAAAAAGAGATTCTCAACCTGTTGGCCCATGACGAGCAACCGCTGCACTTTGCCGGCCTGCTGCGGGCCTTTGGTGGACGCCATATCAAGAATGAACTAAAACGCCTGCTGGATGACCTGATCGCCAGTGGTGAGTTGGTCCGCCTGCGGGGCAACCGCTACAGCCTGCCAGGGGCGGAGACCAGCGGCACTGTACACGGCAGCATCTCGGTACACCGTGATGGGTACGGCTTTGTCGCACCGGAAGGCGGCGGCGATGATATCTTCGTGCCGGCCAAGACCGTTGGCGGCGCACTGCATGGCGACAAGGTCTCGCTGCGCACCGAAAAGAGTCGCATGGGACGCGGCAAACTGGAGGGGCGGGTGGTGGCGGTGCTGGAACGGGCCAACAGCCGGATAGTGGGCCGCCTGGAAGAAAACCGCCGCGGGGCGATCCTGGTGCCGGAGGATATCCGCATCGGCACCTTCTTCGCCATCCCTGCCAAGGCGAAAGCCAACGCCGTAGATGGCCAGCAGGTGGTGATTGAGGTCACCTCTTGGCCGGTTGGGGGACGACCGCCCGAGGGCAAGGTGATCGAGGTGTTGGGCTGGCCCGACGATCCCCAGGTGGAGGTGCAGACCATCATCCGCCGTTTTGACCTGCCGCACCGGTTCGAAGCGGCCACCCTGGCCGAGGCGGAGGCCGTACCGGCCCTGGTCGGCAAAGACGACCTGAAGGACCGGGTGGACCTGCGCAAACTGCCGACAGTGACCATCGACGGCGAGACTGCCAAGGATTTCGACGATGCGGTCTCGTTGCGCGCCGAGGGTGACAACTGGCGGCTGTGGGTCTCGATCGCCGACGTGTCACACTATGTCAAGCCCGGCTCGCAGCTCGATCAGGAGGCCTACCTGCGCGGCACCTCGGTCTATTTCCCGGACCGCTGCATCCCGATGCTACCGGAACGGCTCAGTAACGGCATCTGCTCCCTCAACCCCCACGTCGACCGACTGACCATGACCGCCGAGATGCTGTTCAATCAGGCCGGACAGATGGTGGAATCACGCTGCTACCCCAGCGTGATCAACAGCGACGCTCGCCTGACCTACACCCTGGTCAAGCAGGTGATCGTGGATGGCGACGAAAAGGCACTTGGAGAGCATCGGGCACTGGCGCCAATGCTGCTGCAGATGAAGGAACTGGCCCTGATACTGATGGCGATGCGCCGTACGCGGGGCAGCATCGACTTCGACCTGCCGGAGCCGGAGATCATCATCGGCTTGACCGGCCAGACCGAGGCGATCATCAAGAGCGAGCGCAACCTGGCCCACCAACTGATCGAGGAGTTCATGCTGGCCGCCAACGAGGCGGTGGCACGCTTTGTCACCGATCAGCAGCTGCCGTTCATCTACCGGATTCATGAACAGCCGGACCCGGCCCGGCTGGCCGACTTTCGCGACTTCATCCTGCCCTTCGGCTTCACCCTTGAACTGCAGGGGGATAAGGTGGCTCCCCGCGCCTTGCAGCAACTGATCGCCGAGGCTGAGGGCAAGCCTGAGGAACGGATGGTCAACTACGGCCTGCTGCGCTGCATGAAGCAGGCCCGCTATGCCGCCATTAATCTAGGCCACTTCGGACTGGCCTCCGCCTGCTACACCCACTTCACCTCGCCAATCCGTCGCTACCCTGACCTGATCGTCCATCGGCTGTTACGACTGGCCCTGGCCCATGCCGAAGGCAGCCTGAGTAAGCAACAGCAACGGGAACTGGACCGGATCGGCGCTAGCCTGTCCGAGGCGGCCGAGCATACCAGCAAGCGGGAACGGGTGGCCATGGAAGCCGAACGGGACATCGTGGAACTGAAGAAGCTGCAGTTCATGCAGAGTAGGATCGGCCAGGAGTTTGACGGTTTCATCGCCGGGGTGGCCGGTTTCGGCTGCTTTGTTGAACTGACTGAGGTCTTTGTGGAAGGACTGGTGCATGTCTCCACCCTGGCGGACGACCTGTACCGTTTTGAAGAAAAAGATCATGCCCTGGTGGGCCGGCGCGGCAAGGTGTTACGGATCGGCGACCCGGTGCGGGTGCGGGTGGTGGCGGTCAATCCCCAGGCCCGGAGGATCGAATTCGTGCTGGTGACCCACGCGCCGGCCCGCCATGACGCCCCGAAACCGCGACCAACCGCCGAAGAATTCCCACGTGTACCAATCAAAGGCAAACGCCCCAAACTGATCGGTCGTCGCTAGTTGCAGAGCGTTGCCGGCTGTGATAGCCTGCCGCTGGCTCTATCTTACCCTGCGGAGTAACCATGTCAGAAGAACCATCCAAGGTCTTGCCGTTTATTGAACATCTGGTTGAGCTGCGCCGCCGTCTGATCATCATCGTAGTGACGGTCTTTATCGGCATGGGCTTTGCCTGGAACCTGTCGGACGAAATCCTGGTCTACATGGAAAAGCCGCTGACCGGCATCACCTACATCGATGCGGCCAAGCACCGCATCTACCGCTACCTGCAGACCAACTACCCGGCCATCTACCAGCGGGCAGACCTGGAAAAAGAACTCAACAAACCACGCAAACAGCATGCCCTCAACTACACCAAGCCGCTGGAGCCGTTCTTCATCCAGTGCAAGATCTCGGTTATTGCCGGCTTTGTGCTGGCGCTGCCGGTGGTATTCTACCAGCTGTGGTCCTTTGTGGCCCCGGGCCTGACCCGCCGCGAACGTAAGCTGGTGATCCCATTCATGCTGACCGGAACCCTCGCCTTCTGTATGGGCGCGTTGTTCTTCCTGACCACCATCTGGCCGTTCATCATCAATTTTTCACTTTCCTACGAAACCGAGGGACTGCGCAGCTGGCTCTCCCTGTCGGCCTATGTTGATTTCTGTCTGCGGCTGATCCTGATGTTCGGCCTGATCGCCGAACTGCCGGTGCTGACCTTACTACTGTCCCGTTTCGGCCTGGTCAGCTACCAGTTTCTGGCCCCCAAACGAAAGTACGCCCTGCTGCTGAGTTCCATTGTGGCTGCCTTTCACTCCGATCTGGTGACCATGTTCGTGATCATGATCCCGATGTATATGATGTATGAGGTCAGCGTCTGGGTGGCCCTGATCTTTGGCAAGAAGAAAGCCGCCCCACCTGCCACCCCCGAACCTGAAGCGGCCTAAAATACCAGGGAACATGCCGGGGCGCTAACCGGACTTGACAGGTCTTTTAAGGACAGGCTATAAAGAGACTATCACAGTCCTTTTTAGGAGCCCTCCATGATGGAGCTGACCCGCAAGGGTGATTACGCCATACGCGGCATTGTCTATCTGGCCGGCCAACCACTGGACAAGATATCCCTGTTGTCCGATATCGCAGCGGCGGTTGATGTGCCCCAGACCTTCCTGGCCAAGATATTTCAGCAGTTCAGCAAATCAGGCATCGTCAAGTCGTATCGTGGCACCGGCGGTGGTTTTATGCTGGCCCGTGCGCCGGAGCAGATCACCCTGCTGGAGGTGGTGGAGGCGGTGGAAGGGCCGATCACACCCAACCGTTGCGTGGTGGCGCCTGGGGAGTGCGAGCGGGACAGCTTCTGTACCGTTCACCCGGTCTGGGAACAGGTTAAACTACAGATCCGCCAGCTGTTGGCCGGCATAACCCTCAAGGATCTGGCAAGCAACTGAAACACCTCTTTCCCCGCACAAATAAAACAGCTTTTCAGAAATACAACAGACATAACATCTCAATTTTATTATTAAAATTAATTTTTTCCTTGACCTTTGCTGTGCAAGTCTGCTAAACAAGCGTCACCTTCCGAAACAAACCGGAAGCAGCCAAAGTCCCGCGCTCGTCACGGGACTTTTGTCGTTTCGGCACCCCAGGTGTCACTATCCCGTTTTTACGAAAGGAGCAACCGCCGGACCTCCAGCGTACACCTCATGACAACGGACCCACTGGTCCGGCACCAATCTGTCCAGCCTTCCCTACTCTTTACTATGCCAAAACCAATCATTCGACAAAAGATCAGCTGTGTGATGGCCGTCATCACACTCTTCTGGCTGCCGGTGCTGTTCATGGCCTGCAGCGGCGACACCGCACCCAAGGCATCACATGCGGCCCTAGACAATAACCTCCAAGAGACCTCCCTGGAAAAAGAGGTCCGCACCCTGATGGAAAAGGGGATCAGCCTGGAGGAGCGCAAACAACAGGTGCCGGTCATCAAGCAAACCTTTGCACGCCTGACCACACCCGAGCGCGCCCGTAACCTGGCCGCACTCTGCTATCTGAAAACCCTTGGCACCCCTTTCAGCCCGCTGGATCTGGCTGAGATCGCCCTGGCCGAAACCGGTGGCCATCGCCTTTCTTCCAAGGCCACCTCCTCAATGGGGGCCATGGGTGTCTGGCAACTGATGCCCCGCGAGGCCCGCAACCACGGCTACTCTCCCTCAGAAATGCGCAACGACGAAAAATGCGCCGAGGCAGCGGTTCGTACCCTGCTGAGCAAGCTCACCGTGGCCAACGGCAATATGGACAAGGCCAAAAAATTCTACTGCGGCACCGGCCCCCAGGCCGAGGCCTACCTGCGCAAGATACGCTCCATCCGCAGCTCACTCACGGCTGAGATCAAGCGTTCAAACGCCCAGTTTGCCATGAACGACAAGGATTCGGCAGTACAGTAACCGCACCGGTACGCAATACAGACTGAACCTGCAGCACGCCCCTGAGGGATGGTGGACACCCACCGTCCCTCAGTCCATTTTGGGCAACAACCACCAATCTCACATAAAAGCTGCACACCGGTTATAACCACCCCAAAAGGCTGCAAAACCGGCCGTCCGTCCCCCCTTTTCACTTGCCCTGCATACAAGCGCTCTGCTATAGTTTGCCGTCTTTAAGCACGGATAAGCAGCCCTGAAAGGAGAGCAGCGCAGTGCAAGAAACCCACACTGCCAAGAAATGTTCCGGCCTGACCCTGCGAACCAGGATGTTCCTGCTTTCGTTGGTCTCCTTTACCGCCATTCTGGTCGTCATCGTGCTGGGCGTACTGCTGTTGAATGAGGTCCGAATCAACGGAGCACCTTACAAGACCATCCGCAATAGCAAGGATGCCCTTGAAAAGATCGCCCTGCTCAAATCCGATATCTACCAGCTGCAGGGAGAGGCGCTGTCGTACATGCATGAGCGCGACCATGCCGCTGCCCAGACCTTGCTTCAAAAAATCCAGGATCACACCGACGATATCGTCTTCAAGTATGAAGATGTGCTGGAACTGATCGAATCCCCCCAGAAGCGGGAGGCGATCATCAAGGCTGAAGCAATCTGGGATGATTACCGGCACACCCTGCTGGATGAGATCATCCCCAGCGTTCAGCGCGGTCAGCATGCCCAGGCAGAAACACTGACTGCCGGCATTCAGGCCCAACGTTTCAGCTCTTTCAGCTCAATCATCGCCACCATGGTGGACACCCTGCGCAGAGACGTCTACCAGATCGAAAAAACCATCGCCGAAACCACCCGCAGCAAGATGATGACCACCGGCGCCATCACCTTTGTACTGATCCTACTGATAACGGTACTCTCAATTGTGATCACCGAGTCGGTCACCAGACCGATCCGACAGTGTGTCGAATTCGCCAAGTCGGTGGCTGCAGGCCGACTGACCAGCCGTCTCGAACTGAAGGCCTGCGGCGAGGTGGGCGAACTGGCCAACGCCATGAACGTCATGGCTGAAAACCTGCACAACATCGCCTCACGCCTCAATGCGGCCACCGCAGAACTGACCAGCATCGACCAGAACATCGAAAAGGCTGCCCGCCAGGTAGTGGGGGCAACCCACATTCAGGAGCAGGCAGTCAGCGACAGCAGCCGCACCGTGATCCAGCTCAACGATTCGGTGAAAGACATTTCGCAGGGGGTGGATCAACTCTCGGGCTCGGCGGCTGAAACCTCCTCATCGATCCTGCAGATGGCCGCCAGCATCGAAGAGGTGGCGGTCAATACCGACAAGCTCGGGCAGGCCGTGGATGAGGTCAGCTCTTCGGTGATCGAGATGGCCGCCTCCATTAAGGGAATCGGCACCAACATCGTCAATCTGCTGGATGCCTCCACTACCACCGCCTCGTCGGTGGCCGAAATGGATGCCACCATCCGCCAGGTCGAAAAGAACGCCATGGAGACCGCCGCCATCTCGGAAACCGTCAAGAGTGACGCCGCCAACGGCCTCAAAACCGTGCAGGAGACCATCGTCGGTATGCAGGAAATCCGCCGGGCAGCCCACACCACCGCCGAGGTGGTGGAACACCTTTCCCTGCGGGCCAACGACATTGGCGCTATCCTGTCGGTGATCGACGAAGTGGCTGAGCAGACCAACCTGCTGGCCTTGAACGCAGCCATTATCGCTGCCCAGGCGGGCGAGCACGGTAAAGGCTTTGCCGTAGTGGCTGACGAGATCAAGGAACTGGCGGAACGGACCTCCTCCTCCACCCGCGAGATCGCCGCAGTGGTAACCGGTGTCCAGGAAGACACCGGTCGGGCGGTGGCTGCCATCAACCAGGCAGAACTGGCCATCTCTGCCGGCGAAGAGCTGTCCGAGCGTTCTGGAGCAGCCCTTGAGCAGATCGTGCAGGGTGTGCAGCAGGCCGGACTGCAGATCAGCGCCATTGCCCGGGCCACGGTTGAACAGGCCAAGGGCAGCCAAAGCATCCGCATCGCCATGGAACAGGTGGAAGAAATGGTGGAGCAGATGGCCTCCTCGGCCCGCGAACATGGCAAGGGCAGCGAGCTGATCACCACCGCCGTGGAACGGATGCGGGAAATGACCTCCCAGGTACGCAGCTCCACCCGCGAACAGAGCAGGGCCAGTGCCCTGATCGCCCGTGCTACCGAGGACGTCAACGTCATGATCGGTCAGATCCGCGAATCGTGCCACTCCCAGACCGACTACAGCCAGGCCATCGACCGGATGGTGGACAACATCCGTCAGTCGTCCCAGGCCAGTTCCCAGGCAGCCCGGGTCATGGACAGCGCCGTTGCCGGTCTGTCCCGTCAGATTGACCTGTTGGACAAAGAGATGGCAGGATTCCAGCTATGACCGACCGTATTCAACAGCGCTTCAAACAACTACAGGCTGCCAGACAACCGGCCCTGGTGACCTTCATCACGGCCGGTGACCCGGATCTGGCCACCACCGCCCGCCTCCTGCCGCTATTGGAGCAGTCCGGGGCCGATATCATTGAACTGGGCATCCCCTTTTCCGACCCGATGGCCGACGGACCAACCATCCAGCGGGCCTCGGAACGCGCCCTGGCCTCCGGCACCACCTTGACCAAGGTCCTGGAGATGGTACGCCAGGTCAGGACACAGGTACGCGTACCGATCATCCTGATGGGCTACAGTAACCCGATCTACGCCTACGGCTGGCAGCGCTTTGCTACTGACGCGGCAGCAGCCGGCGTGGACGGCCTGCTGCTGGTGGATCTGCCGCCGGAAGAGGCCCACGAACTGCTACCGGCAGCCACGGCCGTCGGCCTGAAGGTGATCTTCCTGCTGACCCCCACCTCTGATCAGGCGCGCATCAGCCAGGTATCGCGCTTCGGCAGCGGCTTCCTGTACTATGTGACCGTAACCGGGGTGACCGGCGCGCGGGAGGCGGTGGCCAGCTCTCTGGCCGGTGATCTGGCACGGATACGGCAGCAGATCAAACTGCCGGTGGTGGCCGGCTTCGGCATCTCCACGCCCCAGCAGGCTGCCCAGGTGGCTGGCCTGGCCGACGGTGTGGTGGTGGGCAGCGCCATCGTCAAGCTGTTCGAACAGCACCAGGGCGATCAGTTGGTGGACCAGGTATGCCAACTGGTGCGTTCGCTCAAACATGGCATGACTACAACAACCCATTAATCATCAAGCGAGGTTTTCCATGAGCTGGTTTAGACGCGACAAGACAGGGCTGGAAAAGGCCAACACCAAGAACGTCAAGGTGCCGGAAGGACTCTGGACCAAGTGCCAGGGCTGCAGCGAATCGATCCTCACCAAGGAGATCGCCGACAACCAGCAGGTCTGCCCCAAGTGCGGCCACCACTACCGGATCGCGCCCCGCAAGCGACTCCAACTGCTGTTCGACGGGGGTTCATGGCAGGAGTTCGACGCCAACATCACCTCGGTTGACTTCCTGCAGTTCAAGGATTCCAAAAGCTACCAGGAGCGGATTGACACCGCCGTTGCCAAGGGCGGCTCCCGTGATGCCGTGATCTGCGTTGAAGGCGCCATCGAAGGGATCGCCACCCAGGTGGCCATCTTCGACTTCTCCTTCATGGGCGGCAGCATGGGCAGCGTGGTGGGCGAAAAGATCACCCGTTCCATCGAACGCGGCCTGAAAAAGAAGCAGCCGGTGATCGTGATCTCTGCCTCCGGCGGCGCACGGATGCAGGAGTCGATCCTGTCGCTGATGCAGATGGCCAAGACCTCGGCCGCCCTGGCCAAACTGAAAAAGGCCGGCCTGCCGTTCATCTCGATCCTGACCGACCCCACCACCGGCGGCGTGACCGCCAGCTTTGCCATGCTGGGCGATCTGAACATCGCCGAACCCAAGGCCTTAATCGGCTTTGCCGGTCCACGCGTGATCGAGCAGACCATCCGCCAGAAGCTGCCGGAGGGCTTCCAACGCTCGGAGTACCTGCTGGACCACGGCATGGTGGATATGATCATCCCGCGCCAGCAGATGCGCACCACGCTGGGCCAGGTACTGGCCATGCTGACCGGCCGGTAGCCGATGGCGGTCTCCACCGCCCTGGCCGAACTGTTCGGCCGTCGGCGCTTTGCGATCCAGCCGGGAACGGAGCGGATCAAGGCCCTGCTGACACGATTGGGAAACCCGGAACGACGTTTCCAGTCGATCCATGTGGTCGGCACCAACGGCAAGGGGTCCAGCGCCTGCTTTCTGGCCTCCATCTTGACTGCAGCAGGCCATCGTAGCGGCCTGTTTACGTCACCCCACCTGATCAGGTACACAGAACGGTTCCGGCTTGACGGCCAGGAAATACCGCAGCAGCGCCTCGATCAGCTTATAACTGACCTGCTGCAGGTTGCCGGACCGGAGGACACCTTTTTTGAGCTGACCACCGCCCTGGCCTGTTGCTGGTTTGCCGAATGCGGTGCCCAACTGGTGGTGTTCGAGGCCGGCATGGGGGGACAGGCCGATGCAACAGCCGCCGTACCCGCCCTGGCGACCCTGATCACGCCAATCGCCCTGGATCACCAACAGTGGCTGGGTACCAGCCTGGCCGCCATAGCTGCTGAAAAAGCCGCCATTGCTGAGGCCGATTCCCCGCTCATCTGCGCCCCCCAGCAGCCTGAGGCGCTGGATGCTATTATTCGACGCTGCCGCAGTACCAACAACCGCCTGCTGCTGGCCGAACGGGATTTCAGCGCACGCTGGGGTGTTGACAACGCCCTGAACTACCGCAGCCAGCACACCGATATCAACGGCCTTATACCCGGCATTCCGGGCCGCTATCAGCTCTGGAACGCCGCCTGCGCCCTGGCCACTGCTGAACAGCTGACAGCCATGGGCTGCGCTGTTTCCAGGTCAGCCTTGATGAATGGGCTTGCGGCTGCACACTGGCCCGGCAGGCTGGAACGGTTTTCGCTGGCGGACAATGTCGAACTGCTGCTGGACGGCGCCCACAACCCGGCTGGCGCGGCCGCCCTTGCAGAGAGCCTGCAGCATGACCAAGCTGGCCGCAGGATTATCCTGGTGCTGGGGGTGATGGCCGACAAGGAGTTGACAGGGCTGTTGCCCCCCCTGCTGCCCCTGGCCGACGAGATCATCACCGTGGCGCCTGATCAGGAGCGGGCGTTGGGGGCAGACCAGTTGGCTGCACAGTGTGCGCATTATGGGCGCAGTGCACAACCTGCCGGTTCAGTCGAAGCGGGGATCGCTAAGGCGCAAGGCCTGGCCCGGCCCGGCAACCTGATCGTCGTGGCCGGTTCACTGTTCACTGTGGGCGAAGCCCGGGCAGCCCTGACCAGCCAGACCTGCTGCGCGGTACGGGGCTAACGCCTGCCTACTCCAAGAAACGAGTCGCTATCCACGATGAAACAGATCATATCCCAGATACTGATGGTGCTGCTGCTGTCACCGGCGTTGCTGTCGGCTGCCGAGATGTCGGGTGCCGAAGGCATGGTGATCAAGGCTGACCGGATGGACCACGACGTTGCCAGCGATCTGTTGACCGCCAGCGGCAAGGTTGAGATGACCTGGCAGGGGATGACCATGACCGCTGACCAGGCCACCCTTGACCGCCAGAACAGGATGCTGGTTGCTACCGGCAACGTAATCATGGTCAAGGCCGGCGATACCCTGTCCGGCGACCGCCTGATCATGGACACCGAAACCGGTCGCTCTGAGATGGAAAACGGTCACATCTTCATGAGCCAGGGCAACTTTCGCGCAGACGGCGCGCAGATTGCCCGGCTGGGTGACGATCAGTACGCACTGCATCAGGGAGAGTTCACCACCTGCGACGCCGAGGTGCCCAGCTGGAAGTTCGGCGCCACCGACTTCGATGTCACGGTCGAGGAATATGCCACCGGCAGCAATGTGGTCTTTTATGTCAAGAACGTGCCGGTCTTCTACTTTCCCTACCTGATCCTGCCGGTCAAGCGTGAGCGCCAGTCAGGCTTCCTGTTCCCCAGCTTCGGTAGCTCCACCAAGCGGGGCACCTTCATTGAAATCCCCTTCTACTGGGCCATCTCCCCCTCCCAGAAAGCCACCTTCAACCTGGACATCCAGACCAAACGGGGGGTCGGTCTGGGCACCGACTATCGCTACCTGCGCTCCCGTACCAGTACCGGTTCTGCCGGCGGCTACATCATCTACGATAACAACGAAGACAAGGTCCGCGGACAGCTGGTTCAGTATCACCGCGAACAGCTGCCGGACAACCTGTCTCTGATCACCAGCATCAACCTGACCAGTGATGAGACCTACCTGCGAGACTACGCCGACAAAAACGGCGACTACAACCGCCAGTACTACGATTCACGCGTGGTGGCCACCAAGTCCTGGGATCACTGGCTGACTGCCGCCCAGGCGATCTATACCCAGGACTTTGCCAGCGGCAGCAACGCCACTACCCTGCAACGACTGCCTGAACTGTTGGTCTACGGGGTGCGTCAACCGCTGCCCTACCTGCCGCTGCAGCTCGATCTTGACCTGATCGCCACCAACTACTACCGCAAAAACGGGATGCAGGGTCAGCGTGCCGTGCTGACGCCCCAGCTGATCAGCAACCAGGCATTGTTTGGCGGACGCCTCAACGCACGGCTGAGTGCCGGCGCACAGCTGCGAGCCTACAACGTCGAAGAGGCGCCGGCAGCAACCGAGGATCAGGCCCTGGTGGCCGTGCCGGAACTGAACGCCGAACTGGCCAGTTCCTTCACTAGCACCTTTGACGGCGACCTGCTGGGTTTCAAACGCATGCGCCACGAGCTGGCGCCGTCCGTGGCCTACCGCTACGTGGTCGATCGCGACCAGCAGCAGTATCCGCTGTTCGACCAGAACGACCGTTTCCTGCACCAGAATCTGGTCTACCTCTCGCTGGCCAGCCACCTGGGCGGCAAGCTGGAGGACGACAACGGCGGCGCCCACTACCGGCACCTGCAAACCCTGCGGTTGAAGCAAGGCTACAGCTTCAGCGGTGACCGCCCTGACCTGCTGACCCTGGCAGTCGACGACCAGCGCCCCTGGTCAAACCTGACCCTTGAGAGCGAAACCTGGCTACACCGCAGCTTCCGCCTGCTGGCCGATGCCGGTTACAACCATTACGACCAACGCTTCACCAGCACCGCCCTGGGCGGGGACTACAACGACGGCCGTGGCAACAGCATCGGCGCCAGCTACCGCTGGGCCGACCAACAGGTAGAGTACCTGGAGGGACGAGTCACCACCACCCTGCTGCGGCCGGTCTACCTGAGCTACATCCAGCGTTACTCCTTTGACCGCAAGGACTTTCTGGAGCAGGAGTTGGATATCGAGTACCGACACCAGTGCTGGAGCGTCTTTGCCAGCTACCAGGAACGGCTCGGCAATCGCTCTTTTACCATCAACTTCAACCTGGCCGGCCTGTTCAACAGCGGCGGTTCCAGAACCAGATCCCTCGGACGTTAGGAGACCACCCGGTGAAGAAGAATCTGCCGCGCCTGGTCTACGCCGATGCTCAAGGCCAGATCTACGACCACCCGCACCTGACCATGGCCGGTATGAGCGGGCCAGAAGCGGTGCTGCCCGAAACGGTTGAACTGATACCGCTGCCGGAAGGCAGCCGTCTGTTCACCATTCCCGACACCCCGCCCATCGCCTGGGACCAGCGCACCAAGCGCTTCAGCACCGTTGACAAGGCTCCCGGCCTGCGGGGTAGACCCCAGGCGGTGTCGGCCTTCATGGCACCGGGCTATGCCCGCACCCTGCTGCCGGCCTGCGACTACCGCCAAAAAAGCGTCCATCTGCCACTCTGGTCCTACACCGCCGTGGGCTGGGATGAGGAGCGCGACTGCTTTGTGGTGGCCGCCAGCCAGGTGGACACCAACCAGAACTGGAATCCTGACAACTACGATGACCGGCTGCTGGACCCGCTGGTCCGGCAGCGTTTGGCGGAACTGCCCAACAACCGGCTGCTGGAGCAGCTGGCCCGCTGTGCCATCGACTACCACTGCTTTGCCGCCAAAAACCTCTTCTTCCGCCGTTGGGAGGCGCCGCTGCCCACCTCGCCGGCCTGCAACTCGGCCTGCCTGGGCTGCATCTCCTTGCAGGCTTCGGAGTGCTGCCCCTCCAATCACGACCGGATCAGCTTTGTGCCCACCCCGGAAGAGTTGGTGGAGGTGGCCCTGCCCCACCTGGAGCAGGCCCCGGAGCCGATCGTCTCCTTTGGTCAGGGCTGTGAGGGGGACCCGATCCTGCAGGCCCCCACCATCGCCGAGGCGACCCGTCGGCTTAAACGTGCAACCAGCCGGGGCACGATCAACTTTAACTCCAACGGCTCACTGCCGGATCGTGTGCAGGAGCTGTGCGACGCCGGCATGGACTCCTTCCGCTTCTCGCTCAATTCAGTGTTGGAAGAACGCTACAACGCCTACTACCGGCCCAAGGGCTACCGCTTCAGCAGTGTGCTGCAATCGCTGCAGATCGCCAAGCAGGCGGGCCGCTTCACCATGATCAACTACCTGATCTCACCCGGCGCCAGCGATGCCCCCGAAGAGGTTGAGGCCCTGCTGCGCTTTGTGGCCGAGACCGGGGTCGATATGATCCAGCTGCGCAACCTGTCCATCGACCCGGATTACTACAACCGGGCCATCGGTATCACTCGGCGCGGTATCGGTATCTATCGCCTGCTGCAGCGGCTCAAGCAGGAATTCCCGCGACTGCAGTTCGGCTACTACAACCGCACCAAGGAAAACTTCTTCCCACCCGGCTTTGAAAACGGTTGGCCGATTCGCTAGTCCGGAGCAGTTCAGCAGAGATCGACGCGAACCAGGCGTCGTCCAGGGAGACCGCCCTGACAGCTTTTACCCGACTCTACCTGCATATCCCGTGGTGCCTGAGCAAGTGCGGCTACTGCGCCTTTTTTTCAGCACCCGGCACTGCGGAACAGCGCGAGGAGACCATCCTGCTGCTGCTGCGGGAGATGGAACTGGCCGCCAAACACTACGCTGGCGGACCGCTGACCTCAGTCTATCTGGGGGGCGGCACGCCGTCACTGTTGACGCCGCACCAGGTTCAACGACTGCTTGAGCGCTCAAAACAACTCTGGAGCCATCAACCGACGTGTGAGGTAACGCTGGAGGCAAACCCCGGCACCGCCACGGCAGAGTCCCTGGCCGGTTTTCATCAGGCCGGAATCAACCGCCTCTCGCTGGGTATACAGAGCCTGAATGACCGCACCTTGCAGCTCTTGGAGCGGCCCCACAACGCAGCACAGGCACGGACAGCCTATGCCGAAGCACGTGCAGCCGGTTTCCGCAACATCAGTCTGGACCTGATCTGTGGCCTGCCATACCAGAGTGCAGAAGGCTGGCAGCATCAGTTGCAGCAGGTGATCGAACTGGCCCCCGAGCATCTCTCGATCTACAGCCTGTCCATCGAAGAGGGGACACCCTTCAGCCGGCGCTATAGCGACGACAGCCCGGAACTACCCGACGACGACCAGACTGCCGCCATGTTGGAACTGGCCGATCAGCTGCTGACAACGGCCGGGCATGAACATTACGAGATCGCCAACTTCGCCCGTCCAGGCCACCGCTCAGACCACAACAGCGGTTACTGGCTGCGGGACGGCTACCTGGGTCTGGGGCCTTCGGCCCATTCACTGCTGCTCCAAGGATGGGGACTGCGCTGCAGTAATCCCAGTGACTATCAGCAATGGGCAGCCCGAATCACCGCCGACCAGCTGGCACACCACGATCCGGAGCAGCTTTCCAGGCAGCAGGCCCTTGCCGAGCAACTCTTTCTCGGGCTGAGGATGGCCGACGGCATCTCACCGCAGGTCTGCCGCGAGCTATACGGCGCCCAGGCATGGCAGCCCCACGAAAAAACCATCGCTGAGCTGCTGAAGACCGGCCTGCTGGAAGAACGTGGCGAACGGATCGCCCTGACGCAGCGCGGCATGCTGTTGTCAAATCAGGTATTTGTCAGGTTTATTTGATCCAAGCCCACAGGAGGGGCCATGGCCAACATCATTCTGCTGATCGTCTGTCTGGTGGCAGGCCTGATTCTGCGTTGGACCGGCCGCTTTCCGGACAATACTCCGGCCAGCCTGAACGGTTTCGTAATCCATATCTCGCTGCCGGCTGCCGCCATCCTGCATATTCATAGTCTGCAGCTGGATGCCTCAATGGTGGTGGCACCGCTGATGGCCTGGCTGCTGTTCGGTGGAGCCTGGCTGTTCTTCCACCTTGCCGGCAAACTGTTCTCCCTGCCACAACGGACCATCGGCGCCCTGGTGCTGGTGGGGGGACTAGGCAACACCTCCTTCGTCGGCCTGCCGATGATCGAGGCCTACTACGGTCGTGAATGGCTGGGGGTCGGCATCCTGGCCGACCAGTTAGGCACCTTCATGACCCTGGCCACACTGGGCATCCTGGCGGCCACCGTCTACTCCTCGGGCAGCGCCTCACCCCGGCAGATGGCGCAAAAGATCATCTTCTTCCCACCGTTCCAGGCCCTGATCCTGGCCATCATCCTGCGGCCGGTACCCTTTCCGGACTGGACCGTGGCGGTACTGCGCAAGCTGTCCGACACCATCACCCCCCTGGCCCTGGCCTCGGTGGGCTTTCAGCTGCGTTTTACCAGTCTCACCGGGTTGCGGGCCCGCCTGGCACTGGGTCTGGGCTATAAAATGCTGCTGGGTCCGTTGCTGATTGCCGCTGTCTATCTGGGCCTGCTTGGGCTGCGCGGTACGGCGATCCAGGTCACCATCTTCGAGGCCGCCATGGCGCCGATGATCACCGCCGGTATCATCGCCATGGACCACGATCTGGACCCGCAGCTGGTCACCATGATGCTGGGGATCGGTATCCCGCTCTCCTTTGCCACCCTGCCGCTGTGGGCCATGCTGCTACGCGCCTTCTGATACGCCGGCAGACCAAGTGCCGCCCTTGGCCACACAAGCTGCGCTAAAAACAGTTCAAACCGCGTTGCAGCTATGCTATACAAATACACTTTGAATGAATCACAGGCTTTTTTCAGTCTGTCTGGGAGGAAATCTATGCCAACCGTTATCGAGGGTAATCTCGACGCCAAGGGCCTCAAGTGCGGCATCGTCGTCAGCCGCTTCAACAGCTTCATCTGCGAGCGCCTGCTGGAAGGGGCCATCGACGCCCTGGTGCGCCACGGCGGCAGCGATGCCGATATTACGGTGGCCCGTGTGCCGGGCGCCTTTGAGATCCCGCTGGCGGCCCAGACCATGGCGGCCACCAAAAAGTTCGACGCCGTGATCTGCCTGGGTGCTGTGATCCGTGGCTCCACCCCCCATTTCGACTATGTGGCATCCGAGGTCTCCAAGGGCGTGGCATCGGTCTCGCTGGAAAGCGGTGTGCCGATCGCCTTTGGCGTACTGACCACCGACACCATCGAGCAGGCTGTGGAACGGGCCGGCACCAAGGCCGGCAACAAGGGCTTTGAGGCTGCCGTCACCGCCATCGAAACTGCCAACCTGTTGAAGGCGCTCAAATAATGGGCCTGCGACGGGAAGGGCGCGAACTGGCCCTGCAGATGTTATATGCCCAGGACTCCCAGAAGAGTGAGCTGCGCGAGACCCTGCGTGGTTTCCGCGATGGCGTCGAGGCGGTGCAACGGGTGCGTGAATTCGCCGAAGGGCTGGTGCTGGGCGTACAGCAGCACCAGACTGAGATCGACGAGGCGATCAAGGCCCGTTCCAAAAACTGGTCCCTGTCGCGCATGCCGCGGGTCGATCTGAACATCATGCGGCTGGCTACCTTTGAGCTGCTGTTCCGCAGCGACATACCCAAGAAGGTCAGCATCAACGAGGCGATCGAGATCGCCAAAAAATACGGTGACAAGGAGTCGCCCGCCTTTGTGAACGGCATCCTGGATGAGATGGTGCCCTGCGACAAACAGGAAGAGCGGAGCGAATAGCTGCAATGAGTGAAATCAAGGTTGGTCTGATCGGATTCGGCAACATCGGCGCCGGCGTAGTGCGCCTGCTCAAGGACAATGCGGCGGTCATCCGCCAGAAGACAGGCACCGGCATCGTGCTGAAGCGGATTGCCGACCTGGATATCACCAGTGATCGCGGTGTAACGGTAGATCCGGACATCCTGACCAACGACGTCAACCAGATCTTCAACGATCCCGAGATCAGCATCGTGATCGAGCTGATCGGCGGCTATGAACCGGCCAAGACCTTTGTCCTCAAGGCGATCGCAGCCGGCAAGCATGTGGTCACTGCCAACAAGGCGCTGTTGGCCCTGCATGGCGACGAGATCTACGCCGCAGCCGCCGCCAAGGGGGTGGAGGTGCAGTACGAGGCCGCCGTGGGTGGCGGCATCCCGGTGCTGTCGGCAATCAAAGGCAACCTGGCGAGCAACCGCTTTAACGCCGTGTTCGGCATCATGAACGGCACCTGCAACTACATCCTGACCCGCATGACCCAGGAAGGGGCCGACTTCAGCGACGTGCTGCAGAGCGCCAAGGAGCTGGGCTACGCCGAACCGGACCCCACCTTTGACATCGAAGGCACCGACACCGCCCACAAGCTGGCGGTACTGGCCTCACTCTGTTTCGGCACCCGCATCGATTTCAACGCCATCTACACCGAAGGGATCACCGGTATCTCCGGCATCGATATCCGCTTTGCCGAACAGTTCGGCTACCGGATCAAACTGCTGGCCATCGGCAAGCGGACCGACGACGGACAAGTGGAGGTGCGGGTACACCCCACCATGATTCCCCAGCATAACCCTCTAGCCGATGTGAACGGCGTCTTCAACGCCATCCGCCTGACCGGCGATTTTGTGGGACCGGTGATGTTTTACGGCCGCGGCGCCGGCCAGAACCCCACCGCCAGCGCCATCGTCGGCGACCTGATCGAGATCAGCCGCAGCATCACGGCCGGCGTCCAGACCCGCCGCGCTGCGCCGCTGGGCTTTTTGGACAACAGCATCACCAGCCTGCCACTCAGGCCGATGGACGAGATCGTCACCAGCTTCATGCTCAGGTTTACGGCGCTGGACCAATCGGGCGTGCTGGCCGGCATCGCCGGCGTGCTGGGCAAAAACGGCATCAGCATCGAATCGATGGTGCAAACCGCCCGCCACAATGGCGGCCAGGCGGTACCAATCGTGATCATGACCCACGAGGCCCGCGAAGGCGCCATCCGGGCTGCTCTGGCCGAGATCGACCGTTTTGATTTTATTGCCGAGCCGAGCCGGTTGATCCGCATTGAAGATAATCTGGAATAGAAACGGTCTTTTCCGCCCTGGCACCGTCAGCTGGCACCAGAACGGAAAAATCCTCGTTTCTTTTTTTATGAGGAGGCATCACGTTGATGAAAACCAAAATACTGCTGCCTGAAGACAAGATACCGACCCGTTGGTATAACATCATCCCCGACCTGCCCGGCCCGCTGGAGCCGGTCATCTCGCCCCGCACCTTCCAGCCGGTAACCCCGGAGGAGCTGTTGGCCATCTTCCCGCCCGCCATCCTGGAGCAGGAGGTATCCACCCAGCGCTGGATCGATATCCCCGAGCCGGTACGCGAGATATACAAGCTCTGGCGGCCGTCGCCGATGTTCCGTGCCCATCGCCTGGAACAGGCTCTGGGTACCCCGGCCAAGATATACTACAAGTACGAAGGGGTCTCACCGGCCGGCTCTCACAAGCCAAATTCTGCCATACCCCAAGCCTACTACAACAAACAGGCCGGTATCCGCCGCCTGGCCACCGAGACCGGCGCCGGCCAATGGGGCAGTTCCCTGGCCCTGGCCTGCAGCATGTTCGGCCTGGAATGCACCATCTACATGGTCAAGGTCTCCTACTTTCAGAAGCCGTACCGCAAGTCGATGATGCAGCTGTGGGGCGCCACGGTGCATCCCTCGCCGTCTGACCAGACCAATGCCGGACGCGCCGCCCTGGCCGAGAATCCCGATTCCAATGGCAGTCTGGGGCTGGCCATCTCTGAAGCGGTGGAGGATGCCGCCACCCACAGTGACACCAACTACGCCCTGGGTAGCGTATTGAACCACGTCTGTATGCACCAGAGTGTGATCGGCCTGGAGGCGATCGAGCAGTTCAAGCTGGTCAATGACTACCCCGATGTGGTGATCGCCTGCTGCGGCGGCGGCTCCAACTTCGCCGGGATTGCCTTCCCGTTCCTGGCCGACAAAGCGGCTGGCAAGCAGGTGCGCTGCCTGGCAGTGGAACCGGCCTCCTGCCCTACCCTGACCAAAGGGGTCTACGACTTCGACTACGGTGACACCGCCAAGCTGGGGCCGATCGCCAAGATGTATACCCTGGGCCATGACTTCATGCCGCCCGGTATCCATGCCGGTGGCCTGCGCTACCACGGCGAGTCGCCGCTGGTCTCCCAGCTGTACGCCGCCGGGCTGATCGAGGCCCGTTCCCTGATGCAGACCGCCTGCTTCGAAGGGGCGATCATGTTTGCCAAGCACGAAGGGATCGTACCGGCCCCCGAATCGTCCCATGCGGTGCGGGCCGCCATCGACGAGGCACTGCTGGCCAAGGAAGAGGGCAAGGAGCGGACCATCCTGTTCAACCTTTCCGGTCACGGCTTTATGGATATGACCGCCTACGACAACTACCTGTCCGGCAAGCTTGATGACTACGAATACCCGCTGGAGATGGTGCAGGAGTCGCTCAAGCACCTGCCCAAGGTGGAGCTGTAAGCAGCGCCCCCATGACCAGGGTCAAGATCTGCGGCATAACCAGCCTGGAAGACGCCCTGACTGCCGTTGACGCCGGGGCCGACGCCCTGGGGTTCGTCTTCTTCAGGGAGTCGCCGCGGCATATCTTTCCTGAACAGGCAGCCCGCATCATCCAGCAGCTGCCACCCTTCGTGCAGGTGGTGGGGCTTTTTGTAAATGAAGAGACCACTGCAATCAACGAGATCGCCGACCTCTGCCGGCTGGACCTGGTGCAGCTGCATGGCGATGAGCCGGCCGACTACTGCTGCCAGATCAGGCGCCGTGTATTGAAGGCCTTCCGGGTGCGCTCCCTTACCTGTCTCGAGCCGATCAGCGAATACCCGGTGGCCGGTTACCTGCTGGACACCTTCTCCCCCTCCTTCTACGGCGGCACCGGTACCAGCTTCAATTGGGAGATCGCGTCCGAGGCGGTCAGACGCCACCAACGGATCATCCTGGCCGGGGGCCTGACCCCGGACAACGTGGCCGAGGCGGTCCGTCGGGTACATCCCTGGGCGGTGGATGTCTCCAGCGGAGTAGAAAGTGCGCCGGGCAAAAAAGATGCGGACAAGGTGCGCCGGTTCATCTGCAATGCAAAGGAAGCCTGACCATGAAACAACCCGATAAACGCGGCCATTTCGGCATCTACGGCGGGCGCTACGTGCCCGAGACCTTGATGCCGGCCTTACAAGAGCTGGAAGATGCCTATGCCCACTACAAGAACGACCGCGAATTCAAGCAGGAGCTAGACTACTATCTGCGTGAATACGTCGGCCGCCCCTCGCCGCTCTATTTGGCCGAAAAACTGACCAGACAACTGGGCGGGGCCAAGATCTACCTCAAGCGGGAAGACCTGAACCACACCGGCGCCCACAAGGTCAACAACACCATCGGCCAGGGGCTTTTGGCCAAACGGATGGGCAAGCAGCGGGTGATCGCCGAGACCGGCGCCGGCCAGCATGGCGTGGCCACCGCCACCATCGCTGCCCTGTTCGGCATGCAGTGCGAGGTGTTCATGGGCTCCGAGGATATCCGCCGCCAGGCGTTGAACGTCTTTCGGATGAAACTGCTGGGGGCCACCGTTACGCCGGTCAATGCCGGCACTGCCACCCTGAAAGATGCCATGAACGAGGCGCTGCGCGACTGGGTCACCAACATCGCCAACACCTTCTATGTGATCGGCACCGTGGCCGGGCCCCACCCTTACCCGATGATGGTGCGCGACTTTCAGGCCGTGATCGGCCAGGAGGCTAAAAAACAGCACAAGAAACTGGAAGGACGGCTGCCGGACGTGCTGGTGGCCTGCGTGGGGGGCGGCAGCAACGCCATGGGGCTATTCTACCCCTTCCTGAAGGATACCGGCGTGCGGATGATCGGTGTCGAGGCGGCCGGCCACGGCATCGCCAGTGGGGCCCATGCCGCGCCGCTCTGCGCCGGCACACCGGGTATCCTGCATGGACAGCGCAGCTACCTGCTGCAGGACGCCGACGGCCAGGTGGCCAACGCCCATTCCATCTCGGCCGGCCTGGATTATCCCGGCGTCGGGCCGGAGCACGCCTGGTTGAAGGATACCGGCCGGGCCGAGTATGTCTCCGTCACCGACGACGAGGCTTTGGACGCCTTCCAGCGCCTGACCCGCGAAGAAGGGATCATGCCGGCCCTGGAGTCATCCCACGCCATCGCCCAGACCCTCAAGCTGGCCCCCACCCTGCCCAAGGATCAGACCATCGTGGTCTGTCTGTCAGGCCGGGGTGACAAGGATATCCACACCGTGGCTGATGCCTTGGGCGTCAAATTTTAATCAGGTTTTACATCCTGTTAAACCCTACTAAAGCCGCGTTTTACGCGGCTTTTTTTATTGACCGAGACCCCTTGTTCGAGTATTTATAAAAACTCGTTTTATTTATAAACCTGACAAGCGCAGATTCGCGATGATAAGCAGGCGGCAAGGAGATTACGACGCAGACGTATATGCCAATACGTCGAGGAGCAATCGACGCTGCCAACGAACTTAGCGCGTGAAGCGGCGCTTGTCGCACCAATACCAGGAGGGCGGATTATGCATCTTGTGGATCAGATCAAGGAAAAGGCCAAAAAGAACCTGCAGACCGTGGTACTGCCGGAGAGCTACGACGAGCGGATGCTGTATGCCGCCGAGAAGATCGTTAAAGAAGGCCTGGCCAAGCTGGTGATCCTGGGGGATCCGGCCAAGATCCAGACCGAGGCAGCAGCCAAGGGGATCAACCTGGCTGGCGTGGAACTGCTCAACCCGGCCGACTCGCCCAAGCTGGAGCAGTACGTGGCCGACTTTGTGGAGCTGCGCAAGTCCAAGGGGATGACCCCCGACGAGGCCCGCAAGCTCTTGACCGCCGAGGACAACCTGTACTACGCCGGCATGATGGTGCGGAACGGCGACGCAGGCGGCGAGGTGGCCGGCGCCACCGGCACCACCGGCAACGTGCTGAAGGCCGCCTTCCAGACCGTGGGACCGGCACCGGGCATCAAGACCGTCTCCTCCTACTTCTTCATGGTCACCAAGACCGAAAGCTTCGGCGAGAACGGCATCATCCTGTTCGCCGACTGTGCCGTCAACCCCAACCCCGATGCCCAGGCCCTGGCCGAGATCGCCGTGGCCACCGCCGGCAACTGCAAGGCCTTCCTGGATGTGGAAGCCCGGGTGGGAATGCTCTCCTTCTCCACCAAGGGCAGCGCCTCCCACGCCGATGTGGACAAGGTCACCAAGGCGGTGGAGATCGCCAAGGGCATCAAGCCCGATATCCAGATTGATGGCGAGCTGCAGGCCGATGCAGCCCTGCTGCCCAAGGTGGGCGAGAAGAAGGCCCCCGGCAGCCCGGTGGCGGGCAAGGCCAATGTGCTGATCTTCCCGGACCTGGATGCCGGCAACATCGCCTACAAGCTGGTGGAGCGGGTGGCTGGCGCCGAGGCGGTGGGCCCGATCATCCAGGGTCTGGCCAAGCCGGTCAACGACCTGTCCCGCGGCTGCTCGGTGGAGGATATCGTCAATGTGACGGCCATTACGGCGGTCCAGGCCGGGGCATAACTGGATAGGGTTCTTTTCCAGGCCAGCTACATAAACGCGCACATCACAAAAGCCGATCCTTCAAGGGTCGGCTTTTGTGTTTGGATTTCGTTGAATTAAATGGGCCAGGGATGTATATCACTCCTATTCACCCATCACCTTAACAGTTAATAGTTTTGCATGCTGTCCCCCAAATTGTACGAAATTGTCCACCATCCGATGACCAGTCCAGGCCAGAGGCTTGGCATAGACAACAGTACCGGAGGTAGCCATGAAACGAACACTGTCGGTTTTCCTTACCCATTCCCTACTGCTGTGCTGGCCCCTGATTGCAGGTGGGGGTGACATCCCTCCAGTCCCTCCGCCCGAATGCGTAGAATGCCCAACAGGGTACCACTGCGCCCAGAATCCGGGACGCTGCGTGGCCGATCCCAAGCCCCCCACGCATCATCCTGCCAAAGTCAGCCCGGACAAGACCGACGAGACGGATAAATCGGTCAACAAGAGCGCATTGACCATCGTCTGCGGCACCGAGGCCCAGATCGCCCGGGCAAAAGCAAAGAACCTGCAGGCGTCCGCGGCCACATGCCGACAGGATCTGGCCAATGGAGTCCCATACTGCACTGTGGACGTGACCTGGGCCGGCATGATGAGCCTGACTGCGGCTCAAGCCGACATCTTGGCCAGAGATCTGCTGACGTATGCACGAACACTAGACGACTATGACAATCGCGTCCAGGCACGCATCAATCAATTCACGGTCAATACCACGCACAGCACCTACACCTCCGAGAACCTGCGCTGCAGCAATGTCACCACCACCATCCAGAGCGATCGCGTGCTGGAGTGCCAGCGTAGATGCTACGTCCAGTACGGACTTCCGGCTCTCGATTGCTGGCGGGGCGACATCCGGGAGTTGGTGTTCGCGAACTGCTTCGCCACCAATGCACTTGCGTTGCGCGCCTGCAGTGAACAGTGCCCGCGATCAGACTATTCCACCATCCAGAATCCCATGTGGCAGCATCCACAGTAAATTAAGGTTCCTCGTCGTTTCAAGTGGGTTGAGGGTATAGCGAGTTGAATCTGAGCTTGCCTGCAATGATGTAGGCCATGGTAATCAGATTCTTGGGGTTGCGATATCCTCGTGCCCGCGCCTTGGCTGC
>Ga0265295_1000140_pt1 | contig 147245 bp, 133 predicted proteins | sample Munlansysbiofilm_FD_192503 | JGI IMG/M metagenome (GOLD analysis project Ga0265295, IMG submission 192503) | Leachate microbial communities from a municipal landfill in Southern Ontario, Canada - Methane capture system biofilm | ecosystem: Engineered > Solid waste > Landfill > Unclassified ... | reverse complement strand
AATGCTGCTGAATGTTTCCGCCTCGTTCCTTTTGCCATTTTCTGCTCCATGTTGTGCCCATCGTTGGGCGTTAGTGGTAGCAGATTTTCCACTTAAGGGCTTGTCCAAATTTCCGAGACCACTTCTATATTGCCTGCCCTCAACTGAAACTGTCAATACCTTTTCCAGGATTGCACAGGCAATAAAAAAACCCGCTCTCCTGGAAAGAAAGCGGGTTTATTGACTCCCTTGACAACAAGGTGGGGTGAGCGATGGGACTTGAACCCACGACCTCCGAGGCCACAACCCGGTGCTACCACCTGCTGAGCTACGCTCACCACGAACGTGCGTTTATATACCCGCACAACTTGTTTTCTGCAAGCAGAAAGTCAGTCGGCTGTCACCTCACGCTGACAATGCTTGCACACGATTGCGCGGGCCTTGATCAGCTCCGAGCAATACGGGCACTCCTTAAGGTAGTGACGAGCGAGAATCTGACCAAGTGCAAGATTCACCTCGTGTTGCAGGTGCGAATCTCTGAACACGTGGTTACGCAAAGGTTCTATGCAACAGGTATCATTGATCGCTGTCAGCATGGTTATTGCACGTTTACGTTCATCTATCCGGACCGAATCATCAAGGAGAATAGTCAGCACTGGCGCCGGATCCTTTTTCGCAACGCAGGTGTCAAGGGCTGCGATGGCCTCCTGCTGTCGCTGATAGCGCTCGTCTTGTCTTTTGATGGCTTCAAGATCAACAATGCTGCCGGTAAAGGCATCTTTTGTGATAACCATCATACTGAACTGTTCTTTTGAATTGGGTAATTCCATATATCGATACGATCCAACGCGACCGTACTGATCGGCAATAAAGTCCCAACCTTTCACAAACATCGGACAGCTGTCGTTCAGACAGATAAACAGATACTCTGATCCCCAGCCCAGCCCATCACCAACGTGAACAGGAGGAGCATGACACAGAGACAGGTCTTGACTGCAGTGCGGGCAACAATGCTTTTCTTGGGAATATTTCATCAACATCGATAGCATGACAGCTCTTGGCTCCTTATTTGGCTTGAGGGGCTTTCATTGTTTGTGGCAAGGGACATGGAGGACCGTCGACCGACGGTGATGACACGGCTCTTCAATCAGGAACAAAACGATTGACCGGGCCAAAAAGAAGCAACCCACACCAGAGTATTAACAGTAGCAGTAAAACAGTTTTTTTCCTGTATCGTAAATTCATGCGTCTAGGGTAACCATTCCTTTTGTCGGGGTCAACCGGGCTTTTCAGATCATCCGCCCCAGAACCTCGTCAACAGCCATAGCCTGTTCCATTCTGGCTGTGAGAAACTGTGAAGACAGGTGGGTGGCATTACGGTCAATCAAGGCGCAAAGCTCTGCAATAGCGGCAGCATCTGCCATCTGGATGACATGGCGAAGATTCTTGACAAAATCAAGGACAATCTTACGGCTGTCGCCGGTTGTAGCCATAATCTCTGCGTAGGTCCTGGAATTTTGGGAATGCACGCGGGACATGGCTAAAATAGGATACAGCGAGGTTAAGGTGCAGTGACTGGCAATATCATCACTGGTGATATTGTTTTCATTGAGAGTCATGGCCAGAGCAACCGAAATCACTGTCGGTAATTTTTGACCGATCCCCATGAGCAAGTCGTGTTTAGCCGGAGAGTCATAGATGATCTCGGCACCGTGTTTATAGAGAAATGCCTCAAATTCGCTGCAGAATACGCCACTGCGTGCGGTCCGTACCACTATTGCATTCTTGTCTTTCATGGTGGCGGCCTGGGGACCCCACAGATTATGAACCAGCATGAGCTCAACAGCCTCACTGGTTGAAATCAGGGCTGTCTTTATGGTTTCCTCCGATTCTCCGGCAAGAAGGATAAGTGCTTTGCCGGCCCTGATCAGCGGTCCATACTGACGAATGGTTGTGGAGGTCGCTGAAATCGGCACACAGATCACCACTGCATCCACTTGGTCGATCATCTCTTCAGGACGCAGAGAGGTGGTTCTGCCGGTCAGTAACACCTCGTACCCTTCACTCTCCAGCCGCTGGGCAAACCACTGACTCATCGCACCCGTGCCGATAAATCCAAAGGACTTAATGTATTTAGTCCGCATATCGACCCGGGGAAAACTGCCGAGTACACGGATCATGCCGCGTTGCTGTATAACCTTGGCTTCCAGATGGGCAATGGCACTGGAGAGATTTTCATTTTGAATATGCCCTTCGGCTTCAAGATAAATACGTAACTTCTGTGTCTTGATGTCATTTTCCGTCCGCATATCAAGAATGTTGATACCGCGTCTTGAAAATTCATTCAAAATATCCACCAGCAAACCAACCCGGTCGTCAAGTGGCTCGGTAATCAGCGCAGTGGCATCATAACCGGTCAAAGGTGCTGCCACATGCCCCAGTACTGCATATCGGGTCCGGCTATGAGGAGCCACATCCTGTTCAATGATGCGCAGACCATGGGCTCGCAGCGTCTCGGCACTGTTGATGACCGCCTTTCCCTCTGTCCGGCCGCCCTCCCTGATCTCATTGATGGCCTGATTGATGTCCTGAACACTCAGTTCCGTTATATCGGGCAGGTACTTTTCGATGAACTCGGCGCATTGCTGAAAAACTTCACGCCGACCGATCAGCATCCGAAGAGTTTCGATCGAATCCGTTTCAGTAAAAACACCCAATGACTGATGCGCCTGAAGCACCAGATTATCAACCCAGTATCCGGCCTTCATGTCATCAAAAAAACGAAAAACCTGTCTTTTATCTCCTTCACGGGTATTGTACACCGGTAACACCGCATACTCTACTTCCTTGCGCACAAACGCATCGAGCAGTGCTTTAACATGGGTGTAAGCACGAACATCGGCCTTGCTGTCAAAATGAACCGCAGCCTGCCATGACAGCGATTGTTGCGGGCCAAGGGTTGCGATGATCTTCATAGCAGTTGAAACCGACAGGATATCAATAGCATTGTGACTACATCAGTTGTACGCAGCTGCACTGCGATCCGACTGGAGGCAGTCATTTCTGGATAAAGAGCCTTGAGCTCCTCAACATTCCGGACAACACAAAGGCATTTACCTCTGTGCCGCTTGCCCAACAGGGGATTTTCTGCCGGCTGATTCCGACAGTACACAAGAACCGGACGGCTGCACAGTCGAAACACAGAACAGTACCTTCTCATACAGCACAGGACATCAACAAACAGACACATCGTGCCGGTGATAAAAAAAAGAAACGAATCGGTAATGGTGCATCTATGGTACAGGCGAGAGCAGACAAGCAAAATCGGCAATACCCTGTTACAGGAATGTGGAGATAACCCCGAAAAAGTCTTCACAAACATACAGAGAGCAGTAAAGAGAACTCGGATTCTCAGTTTTGTGCTATCAGGGCCATACTGAATTTTTATGGACCCAGCCGCTGAGGCTGGGATGGGTTACCTTGACCCACTCACCTTTTCGCTCGCCTTTTGCAAATATCACATCTTTAACACCAGTGCCGATCACTTTTTCTTTTGATCCGGGGCCAGCAAGAATCTTGCACTGTCTGACTTTGATAATGGCATACGGTGTTCTGGTGGTTAAGGATTCCAAAACATATCCCTTGTCACCTTCGTAATCCCTTACCTTCAGCCACTGGCCCTCCTTCTTTAACACCTCCAGAGGGTAGCCCAGGGGCAACTCGAAAAGAACATCCGCATTGGTATTGGGGGCTGAACGCATGTTAATTCCGTCCTTGTCGATACTCACATATTCGGCTGCAGAAACCATGGAACATAAAAAAATCGCAACCAGCCACCCGCTCAGCATGGATGTGATCACTGTTTTCACCGACATAGTCGTCTCCACATGTGCGTGTTCAAAGATTATCCTGCTCTCCGGAAGAAACACCGGTCAGCAGCATAAAAAACTCCTGATTCCCCTTGGCACCGCGAATCGGTGCAGGGGCGATTCCTGTACACTGTAATCCCAGTTCTGCACCAAAGTTTTTCACCATTTCCAGTGCCTGCTGATGGCGATCAGATCCGACAACAATACCGTTTGGGCCAACAGCTTCCCGAGGTAATTGAAACTGCGGCTTGACCAATGCCAGCACCCGGACTTCATTATGAAAAAGGGGGACAAGAGGAGCAAGAAGAGGTTGAAGAGAAATAAAAGAAGCGTCGATCACTGCCAGATCTATGGGAAGCGGGATCTGCATCCTGGTTAAAAATCGGGCATTTGTCCGCTCAAGAACAACGACTCGTTTATCGGTGCGCAATTTCCAGTCAAGCTGCCCATATCCCACGTCGACTGCATAGACTTTTTGAGCACCATGCTGAAGCAGACAATCGGTAAAACCTCCAGTGGAACACCCTATATCCGCACAGATCCAATCGTGGGGATCAACAGCCGTGTCCCGTAAGCCTGCTTCCAGTTTATCACCGCCCCGACTCACATACTTCCGGAGCTTTTTCACCACAATCTCACTTGAAGAGGCGACCAAGGTACCCGCTTTATCCCGGCGCCGGCTGTCGACCAGAACATGCCCGGCACCGATCAGTCGCCGCGCCTCTTCAATGCTTGCAGCCAATCCCCGGGCAACGAGCAGTGCATCAACCCGCTGCTTTTTCCCGTTCAAAACCAGCCTCTGTTGACTACAGTTTCCCCAGTCTCTCCTTCGCCTGTGTCGCTTCTGAGCTGCTGCCGTAATCATTGATCAGCTTTTTATAGATAATTTTTGCAGTTTCATGATCCGTCAGTTTTTCAAAAGCCATACCCTGTTTCAGCAAGGCGCCGGAGGCAAGGGAATCTTTACTGTGATTGGAAATAACTTTTTGATAATCCAGGATCGCTAAATCGTACTCACCCTGGTTATACAGACTTTCACCCATATAATAGAGTGATTTGGCCGCCTGCGGTCCATTTGGGTTGGTAGACAAAGACTGTTCAAAAGATCTGTAAGCATCTTTATAGCTTTTTGACTTAAACTGATTCATCCCCTGTGTAAAGGAATCAGAACCTGACGACGAAACTGCTGTTGCTTTTTCAGTGGCAGCAACCGGTGATGTACTTTTTTCTGCTGATGAACTCCCCGAAGCTGTCCCGGTCTCCCTCACAGCGGTAGATTCAACTTTCTTTGCAGCCGCTGTCTCAACGGGTGCGACGGTTTCCCTGTCTCTACTCACTGCCCCACCAGAAGGCGCAGTGGCAATCTTGATCTTTGCCGCATCAGGATTCACCCTGAAAGAGGTGCTTGCGGCTGCGCCTGTTCCATAAGCAGTCGAGGAAGAGATTGCAGATGCACCGGAAACAGAAGCCGTGGCATTGGTGTTACTTACCTGCGCAGCTTTCTGCCGGGCGGCCTCAGCTTTTTGTGCAGCAGCCTGTGCCCTTTTCTCTGCTTCAACAATACGTTCCTGCTGCGCCTTGCTGAAATTCTCACTGACCAGGGCCAACTTCTCTTCAAGTACCGCAACCTTCTGCGTTAATTCGGAAATCTTTGCATCCTGACCGGATTTAGTTGCCTCCAGAGATGACTGTAATCCGGCGATGTCCTGTTTAACCTGTTCGCGAAACTGTACGGATTGGCTGGCACTCTCCTCCACACTCGATTTTATGCGGAGGGTTTCATCTTCAACCTGGTCGATCTTGCTCACCGAGCTTGCCTGTCTTTTTTGCATCTGATCAACCGTGGTTGATCGGACATCCTCAAGTTTCTGGTTGACCGCTCGCAACTGGTACTGCAGGCTCTGAACCTCGTCTTGAGTTGCACACTGATTCAACAGCAGCAACGAACAACCAGCGATCGCAATGTGTTTGAATCGTTTTATCATATTCAGCTCCCCTTTATTTCCAGCTACCACAACAGTTAAAACAAAAGATCAGCAGGCTGTATGAAACCACTGTTACCCCGGGTACTTCAGGGTAAACGGCCTGACCACTGTGGAGAAGACTGATTTCCCTTCATTGTAAAAAGAACACGGACATCCTTGCCGGCTTTGCTGACCACACAGATTTCAGACCGGCTGCCGCTTTTTCTTGTAACAGCAAGCAGCCGTCCATCCGGCGCCCACGTCGGTGTTTCGTAACGGCCTCCACCGGTACTCAACTGGCGGACATTGCCTCCGTTACGATCCATGATAAACAGCTGATAACTGCCTCCCTGCAAACCGGTAAAGGCAATCTCATCACCTTTGGGTGACCATGCCGGCTCCACACTTTCGGTGGTTTGGAAGGTCAATCGTTTTGCCTGACCACCTCCGGCATTCATGAGGTAAACATTCGGTCTGCCACTGCGATCCGACACAAAGGCAATCTGACTTCCATCCGGAGAGTAAGCCGGTGATACGTTGATACCGGCCCCTGAAGTTAACTGCTGCAGGATCTTACCCTGGCGATCCATGGCATAGAGATCCGGATTGCCGTTCTGGCTGAGGGTGACAACCATGGTTCGGCCGTCAGGAGAAAATGCAGGCGCAAGATTCAGCCCTTTTCGGCGTGACAGGGAATTTGTTGTTGTTTTCTGGCGAAGATCAGTGATGTACAGATCCTGATTGCCCCGATGATAGGTCGAATAGGCCAGAAAGTTGCCGTCAGGAGTAAACCGAGGTGAAACACAGAGGGCCCGGTGACTGGTGATCTGCCGCGGATGCCTGCCAAGGATATCGGTCAGATAAATCTCCTTACGTCCAGTGGCATCGGATACGTACGCCATACGTGTCCTGGCCACACCCTTCTCACCGGTAAAGTCCTCAATCAGGGCATCACACAGTCGCAACGTCATATCTTCAATCTGCCCGGCCGCTCCTTTATAACGACGACCTGACAGGGTCTTATCACTGCCCACGTCAAGGATGGATCCTTCAACCATCATACCGGCAGGATCACTGCCGACCTGTCCCAAAATCACATAATCAACCCCCAAACCCTTCCAATCCGCATCTCGGCTGCCACCATATCGACTGCTGTCAACCACACTGATAAAGCTGTGGAGCGCCAGGCCTTTGGACAGTAACTGCGTAACGGCCTTTGCCTGATCATTACCTGAAAAATTGGGAACAGCCACCATGATCTTCCGCATATCAGAGGCGGTGATATCAAAATAAGCTCGCTCAGCACAGCTTTCACGAGCAGAAACACTCAAAAGCAAACAGGCGATCATCACAAAAACTTTGGAAAACAAGCTTTTCATCATCATAATAAAGTATAAAAATTGTTGGTTAATAATGATTTACAAAACAGCGATCAACTATACACCAGGCCTTACATATTGCCAAGCTCACCCGGCAGAAATTTAAACCCCACTTCAGTGGTTTCCTGTTGCATCAGGGTGGGAAATGGAGGCATTGGAGCTGCGCTCCTGATGGTTTTTTCCACCATCTGGTCAAAAAGCGGATCCTTGGAACGCTGATCAAACTGAATGTGTGTCACCTCTCCATTTTTCCTGATGGTAATGACGACTTTCGCCAGCAAGCTTGCATCCCACCTCCGCATCTCGGGAAGTGCCCATTTGCTCTTAACCTTCTGAGCCACGGTCTGCCAGTATGTCTGCTCAACGATGGACTGGGCCTGTTGCCGACCTGTTGAACCACCGCTTACCGCACTCTGCATAGCCTGGGATTGACGACTGGCATCAGCACGGATTGCCGAGGCAGCCGCAGCAGCAGCATTTGCCTCAGCTGCGAGTTTCCGTGCTTCAGCAGCAGCAGCACGGGCCTCATTTTCTGCTCTGATCTGCTCAAGACGAGCCTGAGTGATTGCTTTTTGCCGTTCTGCCTCTCGTTTCCGCTCTTCAAGTTTCTTCTGCAGCTCACGCTCTTCCTGCTTCCGCTGCTCAGCCTCACGCTTTTTCTCCTCAATTTTTTTCTTGAGATCACGTTCTTCCTGCTTGCGTTGCTCCTGCTGTCGCTCTTGAACTTTTTCTTCTTCAAGTCTTGTATCTTTTGCCTTTTTTACCTTTCGCTTTTCCGGAGCAAGAGAGACCGGACTTTTCAGCACTTCCGGTTCGGGAGCTGGTTCCGGTTTGACAGCTGCTTTCTCTTTGACTGCAGGCATGGACGGTTCAGGCGGCGGCACAGACTCAGACGGTGCTTTCGGTTCTGGCGGCGGTGGTGGAGGAGGTGGAGCCACGGGTTGCGGTTTCTCCACAGTTGGTTTACCTGGTGGTGGGGCAGCCGAAGATGGGGGGGTGAGCGCACCACCGGCATCGGGCAGCGCAACCAGACTCACTGACACCACTTCTTCGACAATGGCCTTGGGTTCAAACAGGGAAGGTGTGAACATGACCAGCAACACAACAGCCACATGGACACAGAGCGCAAGGGAACAGGCTAACCACCAACGGTGATCAGCCTCTTGTTGATAAAGATAAAAATCTGTTTCAGAGTACTGCACAGAAAGCAACCAGCCGTTATTGTTTCCCTTTTTCAGCCGGAACAGTGATCATTCCCAGCTTTTCAAAGCCCGCTGCATGGATGTCGGCCATAGTGGCTGTAACCACACCGTACGGTACGTTCTTATCTGCACGCAGATAGATACCTTCTTTCTTGACCTCCGGAGGAATGGCTCGCAGCTGTTCTTGCAGGGTATCTGAACTCACTCTTTCCTTTTTCAGATACACATCTCCTTCCTTGCGTATGGTCACCACCAGGGGTTCCTCCTGCTGCTGGAGTGCTTTGGTCGTTGCCTCCGGCAGGTCAACCTCAAGCCCCTGGGTCATCATCGGAGCAGTTATCATAAAAATAATCAGCAGAACAAGCATGATATCAACAAGCGGTACAACGTTGATATCAGAAACCAGATTTCTCCTGCCCCTATTGTTTGCAAGCGGTCTCATGTCATCAGGTCCTGGTGAGGATATCTCTTTCGATCAGATTGATGAAATCCGTGCTGAAACTTTCTACGTTAGAATCGAACTCAGCAACCTTGTTGGAAAAATAGTTGAAGAAAATAACGGCAGGAATGGCCACAGCAAGACCGGCGGCGGTGGCCACCAATGCTTCAGATATACCCGGAGCAACAACAGCCAATGAGGCTGAGCCTCGTTGACCGATACTCTGGAATGAAGTCATGATACCCCAGACGGTCCCAAACAGACCGATGAACGGCGTAGCGCTGCCGGTGGTGGCAAGAATGGAAACTAAGCTGGCCAGACGATCGGACTCAAGAAACTGAGCCTTTCGAACGGCTCGTTTCATAGTGTCCATTGTTGCCAGCTGCATTTCCAGCGTGGTTTCTGTTTGCGTGGAGCTACGGGCGGCACTGATCTTTTTGAGTTCATTGAATCCGGCGACAAAGACTGTTGCCTCAGGGCTCAGAGGGCATGCTCTGGCTGCTTTATAGGCTTCATTCAGAGTTTTGCTCTCCCAAAATGCATCAAGAAAATCTAAAGAAGCATGCCGTGCTTTTCGGAAAACAAGAAACTTCATGATAACAATGGACCATGAAAGTACCGAAAAAATGAGCAAAACGAGCATGACCAGTTTTCCCATCATTCCGGAATGTTTCATAATTTCAAAGATAGAAAACTCCACGATGTTCCTTCCTGTTGAATTTTGATGTTTTTCTGACTATGTGTATCTCTGTTATGGATACAAATAAAATACCCCTACCCACCGCAGCCCTGTCTTTCCATTGGCTTTCCGATCAGAAGGGCATAAATTTAAATTCTCACCTGTTTGCCACGCGGACAAAACATAATAATACATGGAAATTATTCGAAATCATCATTTCTGAAAAATATGTTTATTGCTGCCCCACCGTATGCTTTTTACAAGAACACGCTCTTTGAGCATGCGCAAACGCGTTATAACCCCACACACGGTGGCGTTGCTCATCAAATATCTATCGCATACGAAAAATGAGAGAACAGCGAACCTCGGCACAGGAAAGTACCATTCGAACCTGACAACGACAACAGCGGATAATATACTAATTCTACAGTTCTGTCGACCTCGAACTGGAAACAAACCATAAAGTATTCCCAGCGTCAATATGGCGGATAGTCAACAAAAAGCAATCTTGACTTTTTACACGAGATAAGGAGCAACCTATGTCAGAACACATGTACGATGTGGTCATTATCGGTGCAGGTCCTGCAGGCATTCAGGCAGCCATTCATGCCTCCCGAAGAAAAATTCGGGTCTTGCTCTTGGGCCGTATTGAAAACTCCGCACTCTATAATGGCCATATTGAAAACTATGCCTTTGTACCTCAGACCACCCTGGGTGCTGATCTGCTTAAACTGGGGCTGGAACAGGCAAAACGTTTCGGAACCGAGCACTCTTCCGCAGATGTTTTAAAAATTGCTCACGAAGAAGATATTTTTCATCTGGAGCTCGAAAGCGGCAAAACTGTTTCCACCCATTCTCTCATTCTGTGCATGGGGGTTTCAAAACAAAAACTGAATGTTCCGGGTGAAAAAGATCTTTTAGGCCGAGGTGTGTCGTACTGCGTGGACTGTGATGCCAATTTTTACAGGGGAGCTGTGGTGACTGTAACGGGCAATCGCAGCGCTGCTGTTGATGGTGCCCTGACCCTTCTTGACTACGCATCAAAAGTGTATCTGGTGGCTGAAACACTCGATGTTTCCGATGAACTGCTGACCCGTTTGCAGTCAAGCAGCGTTGAACGCATCTGTAGCTCAATTAAACAGATAAATGGTGATCGCATGGTGACCTCTTTGGAGCTGGCAAACGGAGAGGCTCTGGACACCGAGGGTATTTTTATTGAATTGGGATCAAAAGGCGCCATGCAGCTGGCCACCCAGATCGGGGTACTCCTCGATCTGGAAGCAAAGTATATTGCTGTTAATCAGAAACAAGAAACAAATATTCCGGGAATTTATGCTGCCGGAGATATTGTCGGCCCTCCTTTGCAGATGGCAAAAGCCGTGGGTGAAGGGTGCGTTGCCGGCATGGAAGCAGCCACCTATGCGCGAAAAAAGAAAAAAGAAAAATAGCCGTATATGATATCTTGTCAGACGGATAATGAGCCTATTGTGGAGAGCTTCACGACCACATCCTGACGGAAGATGTTCTAGGACTCCCTGGACACACTCTCCTGCTGCTGAATGCGGTTGTGCAGCTCCTGCATGGAGCGGAGATAGCGAAAAATCTCCCGGCTGTACCGGGGATTTCTTGTACGTACAAAAAGATAGGCAAGGCGAGAAAGGGTCAGTGGATCGATCACCGGTACTGTGCGTTGCAGCTGCGAGATGGTCGTACTCGGCCAGTTCTCCGTCCAGTCCTCACCACGTTCCCTGCACAGTTTCTCCTGTTCAAGAGCCTCATTGATCAGTGTATGACGATAGGAATCTATCGTTTTAACCTGTTGCTGCTCCTTCAACTTGTTCCCGCGATAACGACTGACCAGTTCGTACAGACCCTCTAACGGGTACTGTTGAATAAGTCTGGTCAGGTACTTAACCTCCCTTTTCCTCGCCTTGTTGAGGGGACGACCCGCTACAGTCAGCAAACTCTGCCTCATCTCGTCGGGAAGAGGCGTTTGGCTGAGCACATGGGCAGGAAGAGTTAGCAGCTCTTCCACAAGCAGCTCAATCTCTTTTATTCTCCGCTTTTGCTCAGAGCGGCTTATCTGCATACACTCCCCAACATCTTAAAATGCCCCTCATCCCTTTATGGTTGCCGCCGTATGGCCACGATTTTGTCCCAGATATGGTCTGCTGTTTTTTCTTTGGAAAGCAATGGTAAGGTGGTGCTACCCTGTTGATCAATGAGAGTGACCTGATTGGTTTCAACATCAAAACCGGTTGTTGAACCAAGAATATCATTCATTACGATGAGGTCGAGGTTCTTTTCCCTTAGTTTGCGACGTCCCTCTTCAACATGCCGGTGACTTTCCGCAGCAAACCCGACAAGTGTCAGATGGGGATGACGATTTTGACCCAACTTCTGTAAAATATCGACATTTTTGACAAGTTCAAGTCGTAACCCTGTCTCCTTCTTCTTGATTTTGTGTTCTTCATACGCCTGTGGTTTAAAATCAGCAACAGCCGCTGATTTAATAATCACATCCATATCTGTCGCCCGGTCAAAAACAGCCCGGGCCATTTCTACTGCTGTGGTCACTCGTATGACCTCAATACCCGGCGGGTCAGCCAAGTGTACCGGTCCGGTAATCAGGGTGACGTCAGCACCTCTGCGCCGAGCTGTCCGTGCCAGGGCAAACCCCATCTTTCCGCTTGAACGATTACTGAGAAAACGGACAGGGTCCAATGGCTCCCTTGTCGGACCGGCGGTGATCAGCACTTTATAATCGCGCAGGTCAGCAGCTTGAAAAAGACTCAACAGCTTCTCTCTGGCCACCTCCCAATCAGCCAACCGCCCATCACCGACCTCTCCACATGCCAGGCTGCCGGTTCCCGGTTGCACAATATGGTAACCATACTCTTCCAGACAGCGAATATTGTGCTGTGTTGCCGGGTGTGCAAGCATATTGGAGTTCATGGCCGGGCAAATCACAACCGGGATACGTGCGGCCAATACAACTGCTGCAAGGAGACTGTCAGCAGCGCCTCGTGCCAATGCAGCAATGGTTTGTGCAGTAGCCGGGGCAACCAGAATAACATCAGCCTCTCTTGAGAGGTTCAGATGCGCCATGATCGCCTCCGGCGTATCACCAAACATATCCCGGTGCACCGGATTACCACTCAACGCGGCAAAGGTGAGAGCGGAAACAAACCGTTCCGCTGCCTCGGTCATGACAACTGTCACCACCCCCTCTTCCTTAACAAGAGACCGTGTCCATTCCGCTGCCTTGAAAGCCGCTATAGATCCGGTAACACCCAGTATGATTCGCTTTCCCTGTAGACCTGGCATCGCACTCAATATAATTAGAGATTGGAATCATCAAAGGTGTTCGATCGTCCACCAGAAGTTTTGTCGATGGCTACATAGAGTTTCAGTTCTGTTTTTCCGAGTACTCCTTCGGCAATGGTCACCATACATGTCTTGTTCGGCTTAACAAAGGCCAGCATAATGGTTTTAGAGGCCGACTCTCCCACAAGGCGCCATTTATTATCCTGCATTGATGCGACCATGTAGTCCTTCAATGACATGAGTTCCGCCCGCCCCTTATACGTGAAGATACCGCCACGAAACGATTCTGTTTTGATAACCATTGAATTTTTTCGATCCCATATCAACTCACTCGGGAGAGTAATATCCTTGATATCATCAGCAAAATTACTCAGCTGCGGTAATCCTGAAGCATCAGTTCCACCCATCCCCGCCTGTCGGGAAGCACAACCGTTTAAAAACAACAGTGCAGCCAGACTAAAAAAAACAAACCATTTCATCCCTTTTGTGTGTTGCATAGAACGCATCCTCCAGTTGAAAAATTCCACTCTGAAAACTTCAAATCACTTGCATACGGGAAGAACATGCTCGCATGTCCGAACAACATCATTTTATATTTGCCTCGCACGCAGCACAGGTGTACACAGTGCTGCACATCCTCAGTGACTCCTGTCAGCTGCTGCGAACATATTCCGACCGTAACCCGCCGACCTAAGGTCTCGGGGTGACTGAAATAAAAAGAGAACCAAGTCGGTAAGTTGTAAAAAATAAAGATTTCAATGTCAACAAACATTCACTATGATATCCGTGTGAGTCTACCCGCACCGCCAATGCCACTTCTTACAGGAAGAATCTGCACGACATCCTCCATTACCCATGAAACATATCAATACAACTCCACCTCATCCTTCAAAGCCGATAAACAACCCACAACTCATTGACACCCACTGCCACCTTGACATGATCGCTGCCCATGCAGATGTAAACACCGTTCTTTCCGAAGCGGCTCAGCAAGGTGTTACACAGGTAATCACCATAGGCATTGATGTGCAAAGCTCACAGCAGGCCATACTGCTTGCGCATCGTTATCAGGATGTTTACGCGACCGTCGGTGTTCATCCGCACAATGCCGGGGAGGTCAAACCGGCAGTCTTGCGAAAACTCGCCCAGCTGGCTGGTGATTCTACAGTGGTCGGCTTTGGGGAAATCGGTCTTGATTACGTCAAAAACCATGCCCCGCAAAAAATACAGCGCCGGGCATTTACAGAGCAACTGCACCTCGCCAAAGAGCTGAACTTGCCGATCATCATCCATGATCGGGAAGCGCATGCCGATATTTACCGTCTTCTTGAAGAGGCAGGACCTTTTCCGCAGGGAGGGGTCATCCATTGCTTTTCCGGTGATCTGGCCTTTGCTGAACAGATGGTTGCCATGGGATTTGCTCTTTCAATTCCCGGTGTTGTCACTTTTTCCAGCGCCCGTTCTTTGCATGAGGTTATCCGGCATATCGATCTTACACATCTTCTTGTCGAGACGGACAGCCCGTACCTCGCACCAGTACCTTTTCGCGGTAAGCGTAATGAGCCGAAATTTCTGATCTATACGGCACAAAAAATAGCAGAAATAAAAGAGGTTTCCCTTGCTGCCGTTGCCCAGGCAACTACTGCCAATGCAATCCGGCTTTTTCATCTTCCTCACGCTGATCATGATTCGTGAAAACTTACGTCTTATACAGGCGTCGATTGCTCGAGCAGCTGAAAAATCGGGAAGAACTCCTGAGGAGATCACCCTTGTTGCTGTGACCAAGACAGTGCCGATCGCAGCCATCCAAGAAACGATCAGATGTGGACACAACTTTTTTGGTGAAAACTATATCCAGGAGGCTGCCGGCAAAATCCCCTGCTGCCCTCCGGATACCAACTGGCATTTTATAGGTCATCTTCAAAGCAACAAGGCCAAACAGGCAGTTGAACTCTTTCAGGTTATCGAAACTGTTGACCGGTGGGAAATTGCCAGAATACTGAATAAATATGCCCGGCAACTGAACAGATATCCTTCAATTTTAATACAGGTCAACCTGGGCCGAGAACGGCAGAAATCCGGTATTTTATCCGAGCACCTGGAAGACTTGCTCCATCGAATCGGTCAGGAAACAGCACTACCGGTCCTCGGCTTGATGACCATGCCACCCTATTTTTCCGATCCTGAACAAAGTCGCCCGTACTTTCAGCAACTAAAAGAATTGAGCATGCAGCTTGCCAGGAAAAATCTTTTCGCTGATAATAGTAACGTTGTCCTCTCCATGGGCATGTCAAATGATTACACCGTTGCCATTGAGGAGGGAGCAACTACTATCCGTGTTGGTTCAGCCTTATTTGGGACGAGAAACATCTAAGAGGAAGATATGAAAATTGTGATAGTCGGTACCGGATATGTCGGTCTGGTAAGTGGTGCCTGTTTGGCTGAATTTGGTCATGAAGTGATCTGCGTCGATAACAACCGGGAAAAGATCGAGCGACTCAAAAAAGGCATCATCCCTATTTATGAGCCCGGACTTGATATTCTTGTCAAAAAAAATATCGAGGAACACTGTTTAAGCTTTACCACAGACCTGTCTGCGAGCATTCCGGAAGCAGAGGCTGTTTTTTTGGCTGTCGGTACACCAAGTTCACGGCGCGGTGATGGTTATGCTGATTTAACGTATATCTATGATGCAGCACGTGAACTTGCTCCGCACCTTCGGGACTATACTGTTGTGATCGACAAAAGTACTGTCCCTGTCGGAACAGCGCGCCAGGTTGAACGGATTATCCGGGAAGAAAACCCGCAGGCAGTCTTTGATGTTGCCTCAAATCCTGAATTTTTACGAGAAGGGGCAGCTATCAACGACTTTATGCGTCCTGATCGCATAGTCATCGGGGTGGAGTCCGATCAGGCCGAAAAAATACTCAGAGAGATCTACAAACCTCTCTACTTACGTGAAACTCCCCTGGTCTGCACGACTATTGAAACCGCTGAACTGGCTAAATATGCCGCCAACGCCTTTCTCGCAGTGAAAATCAGTTTTATCAATGAGATCGCCAATGTTTGCGAAGCAGTCAATGCAAATGTCATTGATCTGGCAAAAGCCATCGGAATGGATGGCCGGATCGGCAATAAATTCTTACACCCCGGCCCGGGATACGGTGGATCCTGTTTTCCTAAAGACACATTGGCCCTTATGCGCATTGTCCAGGAGTATGGAGAAAACGTTCACATTGTTACGGCCGCAGTTGAGGTGAATGCCGCGCAAAAAGCAAGGATGGTCAAAAAGATCAGAGAAATGCTGGGAGGAAACGAAGCAGGCAAGACCGTTGCAGTTCTTGGACTTACGTTTAAACCGGAAACCGATGACATGCGGGATTCTCCCTCTATCACTATTATTCCGGCTTTATTGGAAAAGGGAGCAAAAATCAGAGTCCATGACCCTCAGGGAATGGAGGAGGCAAAGAAATACCTGCCCAACACCATCGAGTATACAAGTACGGCCTATGAAGCCGCAACAGGTGCTGATTGCCTTGTTTTGCTTACTGAATGGAATCAGTATCGCGCTCTCGATTTTCAGCGCTTAAAGGAGACAATGAGATCACCGGTGTTTATCGACTTGCGAAATGTTTACGACCCTGCCACTGTACGAAATGCCGGATTTTCGTACACAGGTGTAGGCCGGAAATAAAGGAAAAAGGTTTCTTGCGAATCTTACTCAAGAAACCTTTTAATATGCAGTTACATGATAAACCACCTGCACCGTGGCGGTTGCAGGTTAAGTCGTGCTGCTGAAAATTTATCCAAAAATGAGCGCTGCAGACTTTTACAAAAGGTAGCTTTATTTCCTTTTCTTTGCCGCACGCTTTGAAGCTTTCAAAGGATTGATACGCGTTTGAATAACGTTTGCTTCCGATTTCATATGCGTAGCAAAATTACAGACCCCCAAACGCCACTTTGCGCCTGGATTTGCATATGTCTTGCAAAACTGTTTTTCCTCCACCTCGACGATGCGATCACAGCCGGAGCACTGTTCAACAATCTGTAAAAAAGAACCGTATATATTTTTTGTGGTACTGTCTGTTTGCATGTTGCCAACCCCTGTAATGATATAAACTTTTTCTTGAACCAGAAAAAAATGTTACCTAAAATAAGATGTAAACCTTTTTAATTAAGAAATTGGTGAGCATCTGTCAACATGTATCTTATCATGAATTGGCTCACAGACTTTCAAGAAATTTTCCGGAGAACTTCTCATGCCGATCTTTGTCTGGAAGGGAAAGAACAGTTACGGTGAACGACGTAAGGGTGAAATAGAGGCCGTCGATGAAGCTGGTGCGCGGGCACAACTCAGGCGAATGCGCATCGAGAACCCTACTATCAAACTAAAGCCAAAAGACCTTTTTGAAAATCTCAAACTCTTTCAACCTAAAGTTACCGGTAAAGACCTTGTCATCTTTACCAGACAACTTTCAACCATGATTGATGCCGGACTTCCCCTTGTGCAGTGCCTACAGATTCTGGGCAAACAGCAGAGTAATCCAACCTTTAAATCGGTACTGACCTCTATTCAGAATGATGTTGAAACCGGAACGACACTTGCCGATTCAATGCGCAAACATCCAAAGATATTCGACAATCTCTACTCAAATATGATTGAAGCCGGTGAGCTGGGCGGTATTCTTGACACGATCCTCTCACGACTGGCTGCCTTCAAAGAAAAATCCATGGCCCTGCAGAAAAAAATTAAAGGAGCCATGACGTACCCGATCATTTGTTTGGCAATTTCAATTCTTATATTGATTGTCATTCTGGTATTTGTTATTCCAGTCTTTGTTGAAATGTTTGCGAGCATGGATTCGAAATTACCAACAATAACCCAACTGGTTGTTGATATGAGTAATTTTGTTAAAAGCAATATCCTCTTTGTCTTTATATTTTTTATGCTCGTCGTCTATGGTTTCAAAAAGATATATAATACTGAAAAAGGTCGCCTGCGGGTTGATGCTTTTGTCTTAAGAGCTCCGGTCGTTGGACCTTTGACAAGAAAAGTTGCTGTATCAAAATTTACTCGTACCCTGAGTACGATGCTGCAAAGTGGTGTACCCATCCTGGATGCGCTGCAGGTCGTTGCTCGGACTTCCGGAAACAAGGTTGTTGAACGTGCTGTTCTTCGAGTATCGGAAAGCATTGCTGAAGGACGCCCCATTGCGGAACCTCTTGAGGAATCCGGGGTTTTTCCTAACATGGTCGTGCAGATGATCAATGTTGGTGAATCCGTTGGCGCCCTTGACACTATGCTGGAAAAAATTGCTGATTTTTATGATGAAGAGGTCGATCAGGCTGTAGAGAACCTCACTGCAATGATAGAGCCGTTTATGATGGTTTTTTTGGGCGGCATGATAGGCGGTCTCGTTGTTGCCATGTATTTACCAATTTTTCAGATGGCAGGAAACATATAGCCATCCAGTAAAGGAGCTGTTCAGATATGAGCGAAATTATAGGAATACTTGGTAGAGAAATTCTCGACTCCCGTGGAAACCCTACCGTTGAAGTTGAAGTGTACCTGGAGTCAGGTGTGATGGGCAGAGCAGCTGTACCCTCCGGAGCTTCAACAGGAAAAAGAGAGGCTCTGGAACTTCGCGACCCCAAAGATCCGCGATACGGCGGCAAGGGTGTTCTGCAAGCCGTTGCAAATATCAATGAGCGTATTGCTCCCGCCTTGCTCGGCTTTGACGCGGCCCGACAGGTGCTGATCGACAAGACCATGTTGGCTCTTGACGGAACTGCCAATAAAGAAAACCTTGGCGCAAATGCCATCCTCGGAGTTTCCATGGCTGTTGCCAAATCCATGGCTGCGGAACTTGAATTACCTCTCTACCATTATCTTGGCGGGACCAATGCCAAGGTCCTTCCTGTGCCGATGATGAACATCTTAAACGGCGGCGCACATGCTGACAACAATGTAGATATTCAAGAATTTATGATTCTGCCGGCTGGTGCATCGTCTTTTACTGAGGCTCTACGCATGGGTACGGAAACCTTTCATGCCTTGAAGACGGTACTTAAAAAGAAGGGCCTGCAAACCGCAGGCGGCGATGAGGGAGGGTTTGCTCCGAATCTGCGTTCCAATGAGGAGGCAATGGAGTCAATTCTTGAAGGTATTGTTCAGGCCGGCTATACACCGGGAAAAGATATCTATATTGGAATAGATGCAGCTGCCAGTGAGTTTTTTGCAAACGATGAAAAAGTATATGTTCTGGAAGCTGAAAAAAACCCAAAGAAATCAGCGGACCAGTTAATTGATTTCTATGCTGACTGGGTGCGAAAATACCCGTTGATCAGTATTGAAGATGGTTTGGATGAATCTGATTGGGATGGCTGGCAACAACTGACCCAGACCCTTGGTCAAAAAATCCAGCTTGTCGGTGATGATATCTTTGTGACCAACACCGCCATCCTCAAAGAAGGCATTGACCGGAAGATTGCCAACTCAATTTTGATTAAACTTAATCAGATAGGAACCCTGACCGAAACTATTGATGCGGTTGACATGGCCCATCGTGCCTCCTATACAGCAGTGATTTCGCATCGATCCGGTGAAACAGAGGATGTTACGATTGCTGATTTAGCTGTAGCGCTGAATACGGGGCAGATTAAAACCGGAGCACCGTCCCGCAGTGATCGAGTTGCAAAATACAATCAACTTTTGCGCATTGAAGAAAGGTTGGCTACTTCTGCTGCATTTGCTGGCACATCGGCTTTTTCATTTCTTAAGTAGTCGGCCATGAAAAACTCTCAATATTCTGAAATATATAGATAAATGATGAAAAATATAGCACTGTAAATTGCAGGATATTGCACTTTTCCCCTTCAATTTCTGGTGATTTTCGATGCAGCCGAAGAAGCAGATTTCCAGCCCCCAGTTGGACATGTTCCGTAACCGTTTGGAGAGCATTCTCAACCATCGTCATGCGTTGTACCAGCTAAGCAGACTGATTGACTGGGGAGTGTTTGAAAGCGAGTTTGGCAAGCTGTACTCTGAGGAAGGCCGGCCGGGGCTCCCGATTCGTTTGCTCGTAGGCCTGACCTATCTGAGCCATGCGTTCAACACGTCAGACGAAGAGACGGTACGGCGGTGGGTGGAGAACCCGTACCATCAATATTTCTGCGGGGAAGAGTACTTTTGTCATGAACTGCCGATCGATCCGTCTTCGTTGAGTCGCTGGCGGAAGAGGATAGGTGAGCAGGGATCGGAATTGATCCTGCAGCTCACGATAAAGGCGGGGTTGACAAGCGGAGCGGTTGCGCCGACCAGTTTGGAGCGAGTGATTGTTGATACGACTGTTCAGGAAAAGGCGGTGGCGTTTCCGACCGATTCACGATTGTACAACCGCAGTCGGGAACGACTGGTCAAGTTGGCTGCGGTTTGGGGCATTCGTCTTCGGCAGAGTTACTCCCGTCTTGGACGTCAGGCCTTGTTAAAGGCCGGCCGGTATTTTCACGCCCGCCAAACCCGAAGAGCCCGTCGGGAGGTAAAACGGCTGAAGACCTATCTGGGCAGGGTGTATCGGGACATTGTGCGCAAGATCGAAGGGCAGCAGGCGCTTGGCCCAGTGCTTCTTCCCGAGCTTGCCCTGGCTGAGCGGTTGTTGACGCAGCAGAAACAGGACAAGAACAAGCTCTACAGCCTGCATGCACCGGAAGTCGAATGCATTGCCAAGGGCAAGGCACACAAGAAGTACGAGTTCGGGGTCAAGGTGAGCGTGGCAACCACCAATCGAGACAACTTCGTGGTGGGCATGTTGGCTGAACCTGGCAATCCCTATGATGGCCACACCCTGGGCAGGGCCATTGAGCAGGTGCAGCGGATCACGGGCTGTTTGGTTGAGCGCAGCTTTGTTGACCGGGGTTACCGTGGTCACAACATCAAAGACCCACAGGTCTTGATCTCCGGTCGCAGACAGGGGATGACGCCGCAAATGAAAAAAGAACTGAAGAGGCGCAGCGCTGTTGAGCCGGTGATCGGTCACATGAAGACGGATGGCAAGCTTGGGCGCAATTACCTGCTGGGTACGTTGGGTGACACCATCAATGCCCTGCTCTGTGGCGCAGGGCACAATATCCGCCTGATCCTCAAGAAGTTGAGGGAAAGGTTGTTTCTTCTTTTTACCGGATTGCTTTTGGTCCTCTGGTGCCGCTTCGATGGGCAGAAGAAAGGTGTTGGAGTGCTTGCTCCGGCAAAGTGAAAAAAGGCTTTTTCAAGGCCGACTAAGTAATCTAAAGTTGACAACTACCTGTGTTTCTTCCTAATATGTGTGATATCCGTATACGGAACAGTTTGTATCCGCACAGAGGAAGTGACAAAGGAGGTGGAAATGACTCTTACAAAGGCTGACTTAATTCAGCAGGTTTACAAGACACATCCCAATCTGACCAAGTCCCAATCTACAGATTTCGTAGAAATGTTTCTTAACCTTGCTAAATCTTCACTGATCACCGGTGAAGATCTTCTCTTAAGTGGTTTTGGTAAATTTAATATCAAGAATAAAAAATCCAGACGTGGCCGTAACCCCCAAACCGGCACCGAACTCACCCTTGATGCACGGAGAGTGGTGACCTTTAAACCGTCTGGAATTTTACGTACACGAATCAACTCTGACTAACAGTTTTCTTCCTGCAGATACAGGCGCCGGGTACCTCCGGCGCCTTTTTTATTCGTCGTCTTTATGGCACAGCTTTAAAGACAGACCAGATAACTGACGCCACCTGCGGATCTGCACCACCAAAGCTGATGCTGTTTTAGACATCCGGTCCATTATGCCTTCAGATTATTCTGTAAAAACACTCAACTGCAACACTCTATCCTACCAGGACATCTTTCTGGAAAGATTGTATGAGAGCTCTGTTGACAGCTCACTTACTGATAAATTACGTGAGTTCGGCCAGACCACGCCTCTTCTTGTTTTACAAAAAGCAGAGACAGCTTATCAGATTATTGCCAACTTTGCAGTTTATCAATCCCTAAAGACTCTTGACGTAACAGATGTATATTGTCGTATCTTACCACATTCTGTAGCATCTTATAGACGCTATTCACTACAGGTTCTTCATGGCTGGAATGAACTGCAGAATAGTCCTATCCTCCGTGCTCATCTTCTGCAACAGGTCAAAGACAACTGCACAACAGAAGAACTGTTATCGATACTTTCCTTGATGGAGCTCCCCTCTCAACTCTATACAGTTGATGAGCTGGTCTCTCTGCTCAACCTTTCGACCGAGACAATATTCGCTCTACATCACGGTCTTCTGACGTTGAAATCAGCAAAATTAATGCACCGGCTTTCTCATCAGGATCAGGAATATGTGATAAAATTATTGGAACTGTATAAACCCGGGGGATCCAAGCAGTATAAACTGCTCGAGATGATCATAGAGTTGACGCGAAGGATGAACATTTCCGTTGCTGACCTTGTGCAGAAATGGCTCCCCATGGAGCAGGACAACCGCACTGACAACAATCCGCAACATCTGCAAAATATTCTCCGTGAGCTGACAGAATTGTGTTGGCCTGAAAAAATAAAACTGGAAGAACAGTTTTTACAGTTTGTTCATTCACTGGCCCTGCCGAAAAATATAACTGTTATTCCAAGCCCGTCCTTTGAAGAGAAAGGTTGCTCACTGTGCCTTCATTGTTCAACAGAGGAAGAGTTACAGCACCTGTGGAACAGGATACGACCATTTTTTCCTACAGTGCAGCAGGATCGCGAACAAGCGCCCTGACAGCAATGTCATTTCCAAGACGATCCACGCTGATCTCTGTCAGTATACGCGCTTCTTCACGGCTGCCGATGCTGTATCCGTCAACCAATGGAACACCAATGTCGCCCACAATATAAGGTGCGTACAGCAAAATCAGTTCATCCACCAGTTGCTGCCTGTAAAAAGCACCATGAATACGGGATCCCCCTTCAACAAGAACTGAAACAATATTGTTTTTACCCAGACTGGTGAGCACTGCAGTTAAATCAAGCCGACCATCTGACACTGCAGGAGTGCGACAGATCCTGACACCCCGGGCCTCAAACCCCCTTGCTTTATCTTCAGGTGCGTTCTCACTGCAGAATATCCAGGTTTCTGCAGCAGAGTTTTGCGTTATCATCTGCTGATCTGCGGGTAGACGCAAAGTTGAATCAAGAACAACTCGAAGAGGGTCACGTGAAGGTGTTCCCGATCCCTGCAGACGAGTCGTCAGCCGGGGATTATCAATGATGGCAGTTTCAACACCAATCAAAATCGCATCAACCTGGTTGCGGAGCTCGTGGACAAACTGTTGTGATTCCGGACCGGTAATCGGGCTTCCCTGTCCGGGACGAAACGTTATCTTCCCATCAAGACTGAGACCGGCCTTCATGATGATCCATGGCAGACCAGTGGTGCTGTGTTTAATAAAAGGATAGTTCAAAGCGCGACACGCCTGTTCACTGATCCCCGAGAACACTCGCAGGCCCTGACTCTCAAGATACGCAGCTCCTCCGCCGGTAACCCCCGGGTTGGGGTCAAGCATGCCGATGACGACGGCACGAATGCCGCTGCAAAGAATAGCCTCAGTACAAGGAGGTGTTCTTCCTGCATGATTACATGGTTCCAGGGTAACATAGAGTGTTGCTCCGCGGGCGCGGGGCCCTGCATCCATAATGGCATGCACCTCTGCATGTGGTCCCCCGGCCTTCTGATGGTATCCGCAACCAACGACCTCACCCTGGTTGACAAGTACTGCACCAACAACCGGATTGGGTGATGTTCGTCCCAAACCCTTTCTTGCCTCCTGCAGTGCCAGCCCCATATAAAAAGTATGTTCATCCTCTCTCTTCTTCATCGGCAATCTTTACCCTTCTCCCCAAGAAACTGCTTTAACTCATCCATAAACTCATTGACGTCTTTAAATTGCCGATAAACCGAGGCAAAACGAACATAAGCAACCTCATCCAGGTTCGGTAACGCCTCCATCACCCATTCACCGATCTGGCTCGTAGGTATTTCTTTGCTCCCATGATCCTGAAGCTTTTGTTCAATAGCATCAACGAAAATGTCTATATCCGTCAGGCTGACCGGAAGCTTCTCACAGGCTTTTTCCAACCCTGCAACAATTTTCCCCCTATCCCACGGTTCCCGTCGCCCGTCTTTTTTAATCAACATCGGCAACATCAACTCGATCCGTTCATAGGTGGTAAAACGTCGCTGACAGACATCACATTCACGCCGACGCCGGGTAATGGTTTTATCTTTATTGATGCGCGAATCGATCACTCGACTATCTAAATGTCCACAGTAAGGGCATTTCATACGGCTACCTGCACTATTCAACCTCTGTTCACCATAAAAAAACCGGCAACTCCTTCATGGAAGTATGCCGGTCTTTCAATCTTTTCGTGCGGGATAAGATTATCCCATAAGTTCAATCCTCCGCAAATGGCGACCGCCAGCAAAGGGCGTTGCGAGCCATGTCCTGACGATATCAACAGCAATACTCACACCAAGAACGCGAGCCCCCAGACAGAGAACATTGGCGTCATTATGCTCTCGGCTCATTCTGGCTGTAAAGGCCTCATGGCATAAAGCCGCCCGGATATGGGGATATCGATTGGCGGCAATGGACATACCGATCCCTGTTCCACAGATAAGGATACCGCGATGAGCATCCCCAGCAAGAATCGCCTTGCACACGGTTGCCGCATAGTGGGGATAATCGACGGATTCTTCAGAATAACTCCCGACATCTACTACTTCGTGGCCCAGGCTCTCAAGAGTTGCAACAATGTCTTGTTTGAGAGAAAAACCGCCATGATCACATCCTATTGCAACAACAGTCACGTCCATTCTCACTGGATTTGAATTCAACGAAATCGTCTGAAAGCAATAACTCCGTTCGTACCGCCAAAGCCGAAAGAATTTGACAGTGCGGTTTCAATGTGAGCATCCCGGGCAATCAAAGGTACATAGTCCAGGTCACAGTCCGGGTCAGGATTTTCCAGATTCACCGTTGGCGGCAGTATACCATTGTACAGGCTAAGAACTGTAAAGGCAGCTTCAATACCACCTGCAGCTCCGAGCATATGGCCAGTCATTGATTTTGTTGAACTCACTGCCAACTTATAGGCGTGGGGCCCAAACACCTTTTTGATCGCCAGTGTCTCACATTTATCATTTAACGGCGTTGAGGTGCCATGAGCGTTGATATAATCCACATCTTCGGGACGCAGGCCAGCATCTCGCAGAGCAGCTGCCATACAGCGGGCCGCACCCTCTCCGTCCTCAGGGGGGGCAGCAATGTGATAGGCATCGCTGCTCTGACCATAGCCGATAATCTCAGCATAAATCGTTGCCCCGCGTTGCTTTGCCATTTCCAGTTCTTCAAGGATCATCATCCCTGCTCCTTCGGATATAACAAACCCATCACGGTCGCGATCAAAAGGTCTTGATGCGGCTGTTGGATCATCATTACGTGTTGAAAGTGCTTTCATTGCACTGAATCCACCAACAGCCAGCGGGCAGATAACCGATTCTGTTCCACCGGTTACGGCAACATCGCAGTCACCATAGGCAATATGGCGAAAAGCCTCTCCCACAGCATGCGTACCTGCTGCGCAGGCAGTTGTTTGCGTAAGATTAGGACCTTTGCACCCTATTCTCATGGAAATATGCCCGGAAGGCATATTGGGAATCACCCGGGGAATAAAAAATGGAGTGATTTTCCTCGGACCTTTTTTGGTTAAAACACTGTGATACTCTTCAATGGTCGGCAACCCACCCATCCCACAGCCGGTGATCACACCAACACGATCAATATTTTCTTCTGTAATGGACAGGCCGCTGTCTTTCCAGGCAATATCCGCCGCTGCCAGCGCGTACTGAACAAAAGTGTCAAGATTCTTCGCCTGCTTTTTCTCAAACCACTGTTCAGAGACAAAATCCCTCACCTCAGCCGCAATCTGTGATGCCTGCTCAGAAGCATCAAACCGGGTAATCGGTCCAATGCCGCTTTGCCCATTGATCAGTGCATCCCATGTTGGCGCAGTACCAATACCTAACGGCGTGATTAACCCGATCCCTGTTACAACGACCCGTCGCTTCACAACTATCTATCCTGTCTCAGCCTTGAATTTTTGCTACGAAATCAATAGCATTTTGTACGGTAACGATTTTTTCCGCCTCTTCATCCGGAATTTCAACATCAAATTCCTCTTCCATGGCCATGATCAATTCAACCAGATCCAGAGAGTCGGCACCAAGATCGTCAACAAAAGAAGCAGCCGGAACAACCTTATCACGATCAACGCTTAATTGTTCCACAATGATATCAATCATTTTATCTTCAACAGCCATTACCTTTCTCCTATAGTTAGTAGTACTACGGTTTTTTTTTTAGTAAAACAACGCGGAAACATAGACATTTGCACGTGCTTTGTCAATGCCCCATATACATACCACCATTGACATGTAATGTTTGCCCGGTCATATAGTTGCCGCCCGGTGACGCCAAAAAGGCCACTGCCGCCGCAACATCTTCAGGAGCACCCAAGGTACCCAGAGGTATTTGGGCTTTTAAACTTTCCTGCACATCCTCCTGCAGGTTATCGGTCATGTCAGTGACGATATAACCGGGCGCCACACAATTTACAGTGATATTACGCCCAGCCAACTCTCTTGCCATGGCCTTGGTCAGTCCGGTCAGTCCCGCCTTTGCCGCAGCATAATTTACCTGCCCTCCATTACCAACAAATCCAACCACTGAGGAAACGTTGATAATCCGCCCCCATCTCTTTTTCATCATGGTTCGTACCACTGCTTTACTGCAAAGAAATGCGCCTTTGAGGTTTGTGTCAAGCACACTATCCCAATCTTTCTCGCTCATGAGAGCCACCAGGCCATCACGGGTAATGCCTGCATTGTTGACCAATATATCGATCTGACCGTATCCGGCTATTGTTTCCTTGATGCTTTGCTGAACAGCGCCCGGATCGGCAATATCAAAACGAACCATAAAACCTTTACCGCCAGCGGTCTGAATCTGCTCCAGAGTTTCTTCTGCAGCAGCAGAATTCGCGACATAGTTCACACCAACGGTCGCCCCTAAGGAGGCCAGATGGACACAAATCGCCCGACCAATACCACGGCTGCCGCCAGTCACCAGGGCTACTTTATTCTCCAGCATCATTTTTCACCTCCTGCAACCGTTTGATCAACTCGGGAATCACTTCAAACAGATCTCCAACCACCCCATAGGTGGCAATATCGAAAACCGGTGCATTTTTATCACGGTTAATCGCCACGACAATTTCAGCGGACTGCATACCAACAGCATGCTGGACAGCCCCTGAAATACCACAGGCAATGTATAATTTGGGGCTGACGGTTTTTCCGGTCTGCCCGACCTGATGCGCATAGGGTATCCAACCGGAATCAACAGCAGCTCGTGATGCTGCAACAGATCCACCTAATTCAACGGCCAATTCTCTCAGTAAAGTAAATCCTTTCGCTGACTCCAACCCTCGCCCGCCGGCAACAAGTATCTCAGCCTCCTGGATATTCACCTGATCGTCGGCACTGCTCACCGTTTCAACAACTTCAACCTGTGACTGCAACAGTTCTTCGGTGAGAGGCAGGTGAACAACTTCACCACTTCGAGATGGATCGGGCTGAGCCGGTGCCATGACGTTGGGACGAACTGTGGCCATCTGCGGCCGGGTCTGAGGGCACTCAATGGTGGCCATGATGTTACCGCCGAAGGCCGGCCGGGTCTGCAGCAAGGTGCCGTCTTCCTCTCGAATCTCCAAGCGTGTGCAATCAGCTGTCAGGCCGGCATCAACGGCTGTTGCCACATAGGGAATAACCGATCGCCCTATGGCCGTTGCACCGGCAAGAACCACCTCCGGTTTATACTGGCGGATGACGGTCTCTAAAATGTTTGCATACACATCCTCTCGGAACTGCTCCAAAAACGGATGTTCCGCCAAAAGTACCGTATCAGCACCTGCAGCAATAAGGCTGTCGGTATATTCAGTCACCTTGCCACCAGGCAGTATCACGATCAACTGAACACAACGTTTGTCAGCGAGTTTTCTGCCGATACCCAACAGTTCATAGCTGACAGGAGCAATTTTGCCGTGACGGTATTCAGCAAATACCATGATCCCGCTGTAGTCACTGATATCGGTTTGCGGGTGTTTATCAATCGTGTGAATATGCAATGCGCCCTCGGGACAGTTGTCAACACATGCACCGCATAAGGTACAGGACTCATTGACCACTGCACAATCTTCCGGCACACTGATCGCACCAAAAGCGCAACTGGTTTCACAAACTCCACAGGCTGTACATTTCTCACAGTCAATAATGAGCATGGATACGAATTCTATTTGTTGGATAAATGATTTTAAAGATGTGACTTAAGACGGGCGACGAGCTGGTCAACCTGCTCAGCGATACTCCCTGTAAAGATCTGCCGGTCACCTCGGGGTTCCGGTGAAAAGACACGGACAACTTTCGTTGGGGAACCGGCCAATCCGATGCACTGCGGATCCGCACCGATATGGGCTGCGGAGAACTGCTGAATTTCAACCTTTTTGGCCCTCATCTTGCCTTTCAATGAGGCAACACGTGGTTCATTGATGTCTTTAACAACCGTTATCAAAGCCGGCAACGGAAGCCTCACAACATCAAAGCCATCATCCATCATACGCTCAACTTCGATGGTGTCATCGGTTATCTTTCGTTTTTTCTGGACACAGGCGGCATAGGGCAGTCGCAAACGCCTTGCCAGACCGGGCCCCACCTGCGCGGTATCACCATCAATGGCCTGCTTACCACATAAGATCAGATCAAAACCGCCAAGAAACTCCACAGCCTTGGCCAGGGTATAGGATGTAGCCCAGGTATCAGCTCCTGCAAAGGCACGGTCAGAAACAAGCACAGCCTCGTCAGCACCGCAGGCAACCGCCTCGCGCAAAACAGCTTCTGCCTGAGGCGGTCCCATGGTGATAACTGTCACCGAACCGCCCTGCTGCTCCTTTATAACAACCGCCTCCTCAAGAGCATGGCGATCATAGGGGTTCATGATGGACTCTACACCTTCCCTTGCCAAGGTGTTGGTCTTCGGATCAAGACGGACATCTTTTGCATCCGGAACCTGTTTAACACACACAAGAATCTTCATATCGTACGTCTGTTAGGAGTATTCTTTGTTGAGTTCCTGACCAACGACATTGCGCTGGATCTGATTGGTTCCCTCATAGATCTGGAGAATCTTCGCATCACGCATCATCTTCTCCACCGGATATTCCTTCATATAGCCATACCCGCCAAGCACCTGAACCGCATCTGTTGTCACCTTCATAGCCATGTCAGTGGCAAACACCTTACACATGGATGATGCCTTCGACATATTTTTGGGATGCATATCAATATGCTTGGCTGCTGCGTACACCAGAGCTCTCGCGGCTTCGAGCTGAATTGCCATGTCAGCCAGCATATGCTGCACCGCCTGAAAAGATATAATGGGTTTACCGAATTGAACGCGTTGCTTGGCGTAGGTAACAGCTTCGTCCAGCGCAGCCTGAGCAAGACCGACCCCCAGCGAGGCAATACCGGGACGAGACATATCCAGGGTTTTCATGACCGTAATAAAGCCTGTCCCCTTTCTGCCCACCAGCCGATCTTTGGGGATACGACAGTCCTTAAGTATCAACTCCCGGGTTGCGGAAGAACGGATACCCATTTTGTCTTCCTTTTTTCCGTAGGAAAAACCAGGGTCGCCGTCTTCAACAATGAAAATTGATGCGCCACGAGCACCTTTTGTGGGATCGGTCATCGCGACAATGGTGTAAATCTCTGACTCACCACCATTGGTGATCCACTGTTTTGTACCGTTGAGCACCCAAAAGTCACCGTCTTCCACAGCGGTTGTCCGAATGCCGGAGGCATCACTGCCGGCATTCGCCTCGGTAAGCCCGAATGCCGCCCAGCGAGCGCCGCTTGCTATATCGGGCAAATATTTCTGCTTCTGCTCTTCACTGCCGGCAATCATCACTGGAAAAATACCTAAAGCACTGGCAGCAAAACTCGTAGCAACCCCCACACAGCCACGCGCCAGCTCTTCCATCGCCAGAACGATTTCAAAACATCCCCCCCCAAAGCCTCCATACTCTTCAGGCACAAAAATACTGAACAAATCGGCTTTGGCAATATCCTCTAAAATTTCGCGGGGAAATTGATTTTTCTCATCGAGTTCTGCTCGCACAGGGACAATCTTTTCGTTTGTGATCTCCCTGGCAGTATCGATAATCATCTGTTGCTGTTCCGTGAAAAAATAATCCACACGTATCCTCCTTAATATCTTACCAACGCATGAGCAAGGAACCCCAAGTAAGTCCGCCACCAAAAGTACACAGCAAGACAATGTCGCCTCTCACTAAACGTCCCTGACGATGCGCCTCATCTAAAGCGATCGGAATACTAGCGGCTGAGGTGTTACCATATTGACTTAAATTGATAAAAATCTTTTCCTCAGAAATCCCTAAACGCTCCTTGAGATTATTGAGGATACGAATATTTGCTTGATGGGGAATCATCAGACTGATATCTTCGATAGCGGTTTTCGTTTTTCTGAGGAGAGTTTTAACCGCATCTTCCATAAGACGAACAGCGTGTTTAAAAATATCACTCCCATTCATCTGAATATGTGCCCCCTGCCAGTCTTGACGCTGTAAATCAGGATTGAGACTTTCCGGGCTGTCCATAAAGAGCAAATTCCACAACTTCCCATCTGCTTTCAAATTACTCCCAAAGATGCCCCGTCCGTCACTTGAGCCGCTGACGATCACCGCTCCGGCGCCATCGCCGAAAAGGACACAGGTATTGCGATCTTGCCAGTTCACACGGGCGGACAATGTTTCAGCACCGATCAGCAGGATCTTCATATCCGCACGGTTTTGAATATAGTTGCTGGCCAGATCCAGACCATACGTAAAACCGGCACAGGCGGCATTGATATCGTAGGCAAAAGCGTTGACTGCCCCCAGTTCAGCCTGCACAAAGCAAGCGGTCGACGGCATGATCATATGCGGAGAAATGGTGGCAACAATGATCAGGTCCAGTTCTTCGGGATCAATGCCGGTCACAGCCAAAGCTCGACGAGCCGCCTTCGCTGCCAACTGGTATGTCTGTTCCCCGGCCGCAGCTATATGACGATTGCGGATTCCAGTTCTTGTGGTAATCCACTCATCAGAAGTCTCGACCATCTGTTCAAGCTCAAGGTTGGTAAGAGTCCTTGCCGGGAGGCAGGAACCGGTACCAAGAATAACCGCTCTTATCATGGATACTTTTTATCAGACAACGGAGGTGTTGAGGGCACGAACGATTGCCGGGTTAACCTGATTACGCACCATGCTGGCCGCAACTTCAATGGCGTTGGCAATCGCCAGGGCATTGGAGGCACCATGGCAGATGATACCCGTACCATCAATACCTAACAGAGGTGCGCCGCCATATTCTGCATAATCTACTTGTTTTTTAAATCCGGCAAAGGCTTCACGGATAAAAAGATAACCGATCCTTGCTCGCCATGTCTTCATAATCTCTCGTTTTAACAGGTGCATAGCCGCTTCGGCCAACCCTTCGCTCACCTTCAAAACCGTGTTTCCAACAAAGCCATCACAGGCAACAACATCAACATTCCCCTTATAAATATCACGTCCTTCGACATTACCAATAAAATTTAGGGAGCTTTTTTTAAGAAGGTCGTGGGTTTCCTTGACCAGGACATTGCCTTTGCAACTTTCCTCTCCAATACTCAACAGGCCAACTCGAGGGCTCTCACAGTTTAAGAGCAGACGAGAACAGGAAGAGGCCATGACGGCAAATTGGTACAGATGCTGCGCCCGACAATCAACGTTGGCACCGATATCCATGAGCATGACCGGCTGCTTCAACGTTGGAAAAAAACTGGCGATCCCAGGTCGAGAAATCCCTGGAAGACGACCGAGTTTTTTTATTGCGGCTGCCATAGTTGCTCCGGAATTCCCGGCAGATACAACTGCATCAGCTTCACCATTTTTCACCAGCTCGAAGCCGACCATAATGGTCGCCTCTTTTTTTCGACGAATCGCCTCAACCGGAGATTCATCCATAGTGATAACGTCTGATGCGTGGTGAATGGTAATTCGATTAATTACCTCAGGAGATCCGGACGAACTGTCGACAAGCTGCTGTTCCAGATGAACCCGGGGACCGACAAGAATGACATGGAGATCATTGTTTTTCCGAACCGCGGCGAGAGCACCCTGGACCGCCATTACCGTCCCCAGGTCGCCACCCATGGCGTCAAGGGCTATTCTCACAGTACCGCCTAGTTGATATCTTCCTCAAACTGAATGACGTTGCGACCTTTATACATACCGCATCCGCCACACAACTGATGTCGCATTTTCGGTTCACCACACTCCGGACACAAACCAACACCCGGTTTAATCAAAGCATCGTGTGAGCGTCGAAGCCGTGTTCGTGAATGAGAGTGCCTGCGTTTTGGTAAAGCCATTTTATATGTCCTCTTCTTGTCTGTATATGCGGGCGATTCATTATCATCAGCCTGATAAAGCCCGCATACCCACGGTTAATGTTATTTTTTTATATGTGTCAGTATTGCAAATGGCGACTTTGAATGCTCGCGGTCACATTTGCACAAAACCTGGTTACGATTGCCGCCACACCAGGCACAAATCCCTTTGCACTCTTCCGAACACAGTTTTTTCATGGGCACCATCAAAAACAACTGCTGACGAACAGCCTCGTTGAGATCAATAACCGGTTCATCTAAGATAATTGTATCAACAGCCGTTATCTTACCTTCCAGGTCCCGCAATCGCCACGATGCGTCTGTCTCATACTCAAAAAGCAGCTGCAGTGCTGTATCCACCTTCAGTTCATACAAAGCTAAACAACGATCACAGTCCAGCTGAAGGATAACAGCGAGTCGTCCCTGCAACTCCGCTTTGTTCTCTCCCTTACGTTTTAACATCCCTGTCACATGCAGGGACTCCGGCATTGCCACAACCTCGGACATCCCGTCAAATCCCTTAACACTACGCATTTCGATGTGACTGCCGCCAGGAGGGATTTCACTTAATCGAACCAACATTTCACTACCCCAGCCAATGCTCTCTCGATTTTTGTAAAACAAAAGATTATATCAGGAAAAGAACTGTTCGCCAAGTAAAAAGAAGAATGCATGGGGCTGGGAGGAGATGTCGGCTGTATCTGTCAAACCTGGAACACCCGCGTGTCTACCTGTATGACTGCAGATGCACATCACACATTGTGCGAGATAGCGCGGATATACGATCAGGAAACCTTGTTCTCCTGTTCCAGTTCAACAATTTTTTTCCGAAGCTGATCTGTTAAACCCGAATACCCATCTTTCCGTAAAATTTCCCTGAACTGCTCCATATAGTTGCGGACGAGACTGACCCCTTCGACGATCACATCATAGGCCATCCATTCATTGCCGCGCAAAGTCATTATATAGGCAACTGGAATCGTTTTTTGCTTATCAACGAGCAGGGTTTGCACTTCTGCACGTTGCCCTTTGATTCGCTGTTGAGTAAACTCCACTTCCTGGCCTGAATAATCATCTATTCCATCCACATAAACGTACTGCAACAGCTGAGTGAACAGCGATTCAAACTCGTCCTGCTCGCTGGGGGACAAGTCTCGCCAATATTGGCCAATGACTCGCTTACTCATCTCTCTGAAATCAAAACGTTCCCTGACAACACTGATCACACGACGACTCTTCTCCCGTTTCGACAACGTCTTGAGATCGGGATCTGCAAGTGTTGCGGTCACCTTTGCGATAAATGGACGGAACTGTTCAGTGGGGTCCGGCGTGGCAGACGCAGCAGTTTGAATACCAAAAATACCGGCAATGAAAAGAAAACAGACTGTAAAAATAAACAATTTTATCCGACTGATATACATACCATTATCCGTGAGATATATGAGCTGAGGCTTTACTGATGGGTGTGATCAAACTGTTTAGCCCGGATTTGAAAATAACCGTTCCGGAAAGCGATGTATGGATCAAAGCTCAATGATTTGGCATCTTCATATTCACCGAGGTGCAGCGACGTATAGTTTACAGAACGCACACCATGTGCGGCCGCTGTGGTTAAAACATCATCATTCCAGGGAGTATGGGTTGTCATTGCAAACCCGTCACCTACAGTTCCCGTCAGATCCCGGAGTGTTGAAGGGCCCAGCAGGGGGACTACCAGATAAAAACCATCCCCCACTCCCCACACTGAAAACGTTTCACCAAGCGAAGCATACACCGGGCTCATTTTAAATTCATGTGCCGCTGGATCCGCCAGACCAAAAACCCCGCAGATACTGTTGATGACAAATCGTCCCAGTGTTCGGCCGGCATCATGCACCCGACCCTGCAACAGGCAGTTTACAGCCCGGACCGGCTCGCCCAGGTTATAAAAAAAATTACTGACACATTGACGGATATCTGAGGGTAGCACCTTGCTGTATCCGGTGGACACCGGTTCAAGGACCCACACGTACACCTTGTCATTGACGTTAAAAAAGAATCTGTTGACCGGTTCAAGAGGGTCGCTCACTGATGACGGTTCATAGCTCTCGTCATCAAGATAATCCACCTCCTGCCCCCAGGATATTCCATGACAAAAGACAAGTACGAGGACAAAAACGTACCGTGAAAATGTCTGACAACTCTTTCTCAGAATCATAAGATATCGGTGATTATTTATCTACCTGACCAAAGGCAAACTTAGAGATGAGTGACTCAAGATCAACAGCAGACTCAGTATCGACAACTGTATCTTCAGGTTTATACAGTTCTGAATCACCTCCCAGGGTAATCTGAATAATTTTATCACCTATGATTCCTTGAGATTTTACTGAAGCCACCGAGTCCACAGGGACAGTCACACTTCGATCAAGCTGCATGCCGACCACGGCCAGACTGTCTTCGTTCAGCTTAAGATGCCGCACCTTTCCAATTGTTACCCCTGCTATCTGAACATCAGCTCCGACTTTCACACCGGAGATGTTGTTGAACTCTGCATTGAGAATATAACTTTTTGACTCAGTCACCCACGGCACTTCCCCAAGTTGCAATGCCAACCATCCTAAAGCCAAAAAGCCGATAATTAAAAAACTACCAACCAATATTTCAATACGGGCGCTCCCCATTGCTTTATCTCCTTGATCAAGCAGCTTACTGCCCCATCACCATTCGGGCAAATTCACGAATTTCCGGCTTGGAAGAGCAGGAAATCTGTGTTGCATCTGCAAAAACATCCAACTCACCTTTATTAACCAGAATAATTTGATCAGCAAGGGTAAAAATCTGTGGAATATCGTGACTGACGATGACCGCCGTATATCCTAAGTGTTGCTGCGTTGTCGTAAACAGTTCATAGATCTCTTTAGTCATCACAGGATCAAGTCCTGTCGTCGGTTCGTCGAAAAGCACAATCTTGGGATCAAGTTGTAACGCTCGCGCCAAACCGACCCGTTTCTTCATCCCCCCGCTTAACTGAGCCGGGTACTTATCTTCATGCCCAGCCAGTTCCAACTGTTCAAGGGTAGCCGCCACCTTGGTATAAATTTCATCATCTGTCAGTTTTGTTCGCTCTCGTAACGGCAGGGCAATATTTTCGAAAACGGTCAATGAATCAAACAGGGCTCCACCTTGAAACAGCACTCCAAACAGCATGCGTACCTCTTGAAGCGCTTTATACCTCATGGTGCCCACATCTTGATTGCCCACCAGAACCTGTCCGGAGTCGGGTCGCAACAACCCTAATATCAACTTCAGGATAACACTTTTCCCCTGGCCGCTTCCTCCCGCAATCACGGTGGTTTTTCCTTTGGGTATAGAAAAACTGGCGTGCTCTAACACACGATGCCGTTTACTCCGTGTGTCAAAAGATTTACAAACATCAACAAATCGGATAGCCGACTCATGATGCTCTCTAATATCCGTATTCACAATAAAATTGCTGTTAAGAGATAATCAAAAATGAGTACTGCTATAGAGGATAAAACGACGGCCTGGGTCGTGACCTTGCTCACACTTTCCGCACCGAAACCAGCCCCGCGGATTTTCTGCACAAAATAGCCTCGGCCGGTACAGATCCAGACCACAAGCAAGCCAAACACAAAAGATTTTATAACACCCAGTCGTATGTCATGGTTGGTCACACTCTGTTCCATTCCCGAAAAAAATGAACCACTGTTAACACCCATTAATTTGACTCCGGCCAAATATCCTCCCATGATGCCGACGACATCAAAAAGAGCTGTCAGGAGGGGGACCGAAATAAGAGCAGCTAAAAATTTAGGTGAGATAAGGTAACGAAAGGGGTCAATGGCCATACATTCCAAAGCATCAATCTGTTCGGATATGCGCATTATACCTATTTCTGCACACATGGCGGAACCAGCGCGACCAGCCACCATCAGCGCTGTCAGTACCGGGCCGAGTTCCATGATCAGAGTGAGTGAAACAGCCGATCCAAGCATACCCTCAGCCCCGAATTTATGGAGTGAATAGTACCCCTGTAAACCCAACACCATCCCGGAGGACAGAGCGGTGAAAAAAATAACTGTGACTGATCCGGCACCAATAAAACCGAGCTGCTTGATCATCTCTCTGAAACGAAACGGTTGCTTCAGCAGACCGACCAGAGCAAAAAATAAAAAAATACCCATTCGGCCCAGATCGGTCAACACGTACAACGTTCGATCGCCCAAGGCTCCCAAGAAGCGAAGCGGGGCCGGCTGCTGATGCGTTTGGTTGACTTCCAATCAACAAATCTCCCTGTTACTTGCTCTTACCGGATGATACGAAGCAGCAACATCCATGTGCAAGAACAAAATGAAAAGACTGTACACCCCTTTATGCAACTTACCGAGCTGGAGTGAATTTTGAGGTAAAATCCTCAAGAAAATGTTCAGCCACACCAATGGGATCGTCTGAGGAATACAGGACCATGGTTTGTAAAAACATAAAGCTGTCGTCTTCCATATGGGTAAACTGCACCCCTGCCCCACCAGCATCTTTTCTGCATGTTCTTGCAAGGATTGTGAGTATCAAGCTGGATTTGCAGCCGGTTTCATACAGTTCCAGACGGAGATCCTCTCCTGTGGGAAGATCACAGGCTTCTTCTAAATACAACCCACTCAGGCTTAAGTTCCGTGCTCTGAATCGACCCTGCAACTGATCTTTAACGTAAACTTTAACGCTACGGGTAAAAATAACTCTTGGATGTCTGCGCTTTTCCGGAGAAAAGGCCAAGGCGCCTATGGTTGTCATCTTGATACTCGAATAAGAACTGATCAATGAAGTAGCCTGTAGTATCGCATTCCAATAAAATTATCGCAAGCAGTAATTCTCCTGGTATAACTCAGGCAGATGAAGACCTGTCAGCCCCGGCACAGAGCAAAAAGCCGGGGTGAAATCATCACCCCGGCTTATTCACCGTAACGTCTATGCAAAAAAACTCACAGACTAAACATCAGCTCAACTCTGCAACAATCAATATACACCTAAAAGGTTAAGTGCCAATAAAAGCAGTCCAATGCAGGCAATTCGCTTCACCACCAATGGACTGACCCGCTTGGCAATCTGTGGAGCTAAATAACCGCCCAGAATCGCTGCGGGAAACATGGCCAGAAAAAAGTAGAGGTCAAAGTTACCAAACTGGTAATGACGCATGGTGCTGATTGAGGTGTTGAAAAAGATGGCAAGCAATGAGCTGCCGACAACCAGATACATAGGTAGACGCAAGGCAACGGTCATCAGCGGCACCATGAAAGGACCGCCGCCAAAGCCGAACATCGAGGACATGATGGCAATTAAAAAACCGCCGATACAACCAACCACCATGTTTACTTTAAATTCTTGTCCCCAAAATTCTATTTTCATACTCACTTCCTCCTCGAGCGGATTGCTTATTTTTTACCTTGAGCAGCTTCTTCAGCACGTTTCTTGAATTCTTTAAGGATAGCCTGTTCTTTCTTGTTCTTTGCCAGATAACCAGGCGTGGTCTGCCAGAACATCAGTACCGCGAGAACAATAAGGATCCATCCAAAAGCAAACTTAAACTGATCCAAAGTAATCATTTCAGTTAACTTCGGACCTATAAATCCACCGAGAAGCATAGCCGCTCCAATGCTGCAGCCAAGTTTCCAGTTAATAAATTTTATTTTAGAATAGTTATAAATACCGCTGCCCTGTGAGAAAAGAACAGTAGGCGTAACGGTACCGGCAACAATTGTATGCGGCAGGGCCGGAAAAAGTGTCAGCAGGAGAGGGTTCATGATAAAACCACCACCAGCACCCATAAGAACGCCAAAGATGGCGACTACCAGGGTCAAGAAAAACGGATAAAAAATGTTGAGGCTGGTTCCGGCGTTACCCAGGTAAACATTGGGAAAATCAATTTTATTCTCAAAGGTAACAGCTTCGCTCTTGGCATTTTTATCAGCCACTGCGACAATCTTGTACTGGCCTGGGGCCAATCCTTTACGAACGTTGATATCAGCTGTGTAAGAACCGTCCGGCTTAAGATCAATCACAGCGGCAAAAACGTTGTCAATCTTGCGAAAACGGGCCTTGACCAGCTGCATGGATCGTTTGTTATTTTCTTTAGCATCAAGGGCGGGGAGCAGATCACCGCGGCTACCGATGATACTGGCCATCAAGGTTGACTGGTAGCTGTCGATCTTGGCCTTTGCCGGTACAGAGTATGCCCCTTCAGCACCGAGGCTCTTGAGCAGTTCCGAATAACTCCATTTATTCTTTTTCTTGGCTTCTTCATCGATCTTTGCCTGCAAATCCTTGGATACAAAAATTTTATAATACGCAGGCATCTCGCTGGTTATATAAAATTTATAAGGTCGCACACCGGTCTCTTTGTCCGGATCTGCATCAAAACGGTTGGCCCGCACCATATGATCGGCAGCATAGACCTCCAGATAAACCGGCTTGCCGGCAGGTACCTGACCACTGACCTTAATGGTTCCGCCATTATTAATCTGTGCTTTGTCAATGGTTATGGTCGGTGCATCCAGCACCGCCGATTGTCCGGATGCCTGAGAGGTGTCTTCGACGCCGCAGGCGACGTTAACACCGGCAAACATTACCATTGCCGCAACAAGCCATGGCATTATTCCTGTTTTTTTCTTCATACTCGCGTCTCCTTTGAGTCTGTTTGCTGAGGTCAGCTTGTAACCTCCACCACAAACGGTAAACATAATCCCATACCACTCGGATCATTAAACCCGATAAAAACCTATAATTCACATGCATTTACTGCAACAAAAAATCTTCTCATCCCTGTGTATCCCTGCAGCCCTCCTTAACGCCGGTCTTCAGCGTCTTTTGAATTTTGTGTCAACGATAGTATTTTACGTTCACCGGCGTAATCCTGATCGGTAAAACCGGTCATTGATACCATCTTACTGGTTAACTCCCCAATCTGTTTTAAGTTACGAACGATAACTTCCAGCTCTTCGCGCTCTTCAGGCAGCTGAAGCTCTTCGGCCAGAAGTTCCGCAGTTCCTAAAGCGGCAAACAGGGGGCTGTTGACCTCATGGGCCACAGTGCCTGCCAATGCTAAAATTGCCTGCAACTTACCACTTTGTAAACGTTCTTCCGCCAACAGGTACTCACTGGTAACATCTCGGATAATTTCAATTACATACAAAATATTGCCACCGTCATCATGAATGGGAAATGCTGTCCGCTCCAGCCATCGTTGTGCTTGATCCTCACCAGATGTTTGCAGAAAGGGGCGCATCTCTCTTCCCTGAAGCACCTGTTCCACCGGACTGTCTTCAGAAGTGATATCGCACAACTCGGTATAGGACCTGTCAAGTACCTCATCTTCCGGCTTGCCAACGGTTTCAAGATAGACCTGATTAGCAAGCACTATCCGCCGACTTTGATCAATAACCAACAACTGATGCTGTAAGCTGTCAATAATGTTTGCAAGAAACTCCTCATGCGCCTGCACCTGTCGCATCAACCGGGTAATTTTTTGGTAGCTGCGCGCTTTACGTATGGCCGACCCTCCAACCTCTGCCAAAGTAACGGCAAACCTGACCGCAGAATCTGTAAAAACACGTGGCCTGTCACTGAGAATACGCAGGGCACCGATGACCTCACCATTGACTTTTACGGGCACTGCCAGCAGTGAACAGATGCCTTCTGTGGTCATTTGCTGATGGTATTGTATACGTGGATCACGTCTCACATCATAAATTGCCACAGGCTCCCCGTTGAGCACCACCTGAATGTTCCGCTCATGACTGACCTCACCCCGGTGCAGATAGGCTGCCGATAGTCCATAGGAAGCGGCCAACTCCAGAAGGCCCGATTCAGGGTTGATCAAGCGCAAGGTGCAGCCTTTAGCACCCATACTCACTGCAGCCCGCTCCACCACAACGTTAAAGATATGATCAATGTCAAGAGTGGAATTTACCAGGGTGGAGATCTCCTGAATACCATTCAAAAAGACCAGCCGCGCCTCCATCTCCTTAAACATTCGGCCATGGGAGATGGCCACTCCGATCTGTTCGGACAAACCGACAGCTAAAGCTATCTCGGCATCTGTGAACTGATGAGTTCTGCGCGTGAGCAACCGCATAATGCCAATGAGCTCTTCCTTATACAAGACAGGTACAGTCAAAATGCTCTTGATACCTTCCTGAGCAGCTGCTTGACGAAACTGCGGACACGACTCCTGTGCTGCATCTTCATTGTACACAGGTGTTCCGGATCGAACCGTTGTTAGGGTCTCCTCAGTATCGATAACTTCGCGAGAAAGATATTCCAGTGAAACACCGTGGGCAGCGCCAAGGACAAAAGTTCGGGTGGAGTGATCAAGCAATCTGATGGTACAGGCATCAACGATCAGCAACTCCGTCAGACTCCGCACAATTGTATCCATCACCTCTTGGTGATCAAGGGTCGTTGAGATGAGACGGCTCACCTTTTGGTACACCTCCAGAAACTGCCGGTCACGGCCTGGAACGGCTCCTCCTGATGCTCCCTGCGATGCTCCAGTCTGCATTGGCGATTCTGCGACCACGCTTACTCCGATCCCTGATCAGCGTGCGCTGCCAGGACCTTTTCTACTTTTTCCTCCAACTCTGTCCGATCAATTGGTTTTACACAGTATTCATCAGCCCCCAAACTAATAGCCTCACGCGCCGTCTCCACAGTCGGGTAACCGGTGAGCATAATGGCACCGATATTGGGCTTTGCCTCTTTCATGATCGCCAGAACTTCAATGCCGCTCATCTTTTTGAGTTTTATATCCAGGATAACGAGGTCAACAAAAGATTGCCGTACAAAGGCGATAGCCTCATCTTCATCCGTAAATGTATGGACGACATGTCCTTTCTTCCTCAGAATTTTACCTATTAATACGGTCGCATCAAGAACATCATCTAAAGTAAGTATTTCAGCCATTTCCACGCCATTGTAAAATTACAAACATGTGCATACGTCCGCATGCACATGTTTTTGTTAAAAAACGAACCGATCATCGTAGTCCTTATCTTAACAGGTCAACATTTGCATGTTCAATGCCAGGTTCGCACCATCACTATATTCATAAAATTCTTTTAATATCATTTAGTTAAAAATGACATATACAGCAGAACAACACGTTAATTAATGGATGGGCACACTCTAAAGCAACAAAAATGTTGCAGAGCAACAAAACAATTGCATGAGCAGAGAGCTGCGATAGGAGAAAAACAGAACCCTTTGTCGAGAAATCGTCTAACGTTTCTCAAGCAGAACTGTGAAAAGACCCTGCTCAATACGTGGTTGAATACTGCTGAGCAGCTCAGGACTTTCCAGATACGGACAGGGTTTAGCATAAGGAAATTCCCGACACTGCCGGGGTCGAGCCTCATGAATTGTGCAGCGTTTACTCAACCGATCGTCGGCAAGCAGAAGACATGATCCGTCTTCCTTGATTTTGAAGGTATTCCTGTTCTCAAGATAACGTGTCCGCACCTCACCATCACTGATGTTGAAATAACGTGCAATCCGATTGATATCTGCGGCATCAAGGTACAGGGTGGCTCCGGGTAAGCGATAACAGCAATACCCTGGACAAAAATTACAAAACGATTTGTTGCGAGCCAATACATACTCGCCTCTCTGACCTGACATCAGCGAAAACTCCTTGATTCAATCCTGTATCGTCGCAAGAGACGCTGCAGGGCCTGTCGTTCCATGCCGCAGATCCGGGCAGCGGCCGTAACATTTCCTGCTGTTGTTTTTAAGGCTGCAGTTAAATAAGCGTCATTGAACTGTTGCAGCACCTGATTTTTAGCATCCTGGTACGATAGGTGAGTAACTGAGGTGGTGTCGATTGAGTCATGCACGACTGATCTTTTTTCCGCTGTTCCCTCTTCTGACGCATCGTTCCACAGATCGCGTCGTTCAATTATTGTCTGCTCATTGAGTAGAGCGCATCTGTTAATAATATTCTGCAACTCCCGAATGTTCCCTTGCCATTGATGCTGCATCAAGGCCTGCAGGGCATCGGCTGTAAATTCCATGGATGGGCGGCCATGCTCAAGACAGTACCGTTCAAGAAAATGCTGGGCCAACAGCGGAATGTCTGTTGCCATGGCTGCCAGGTTCGGCATGGTTATGGTCATGACATTCAAACGGTAAAAGAGATCCTCACGAAACTCTCCCCGTTGAATCTTTGCTTCGAGATCCTGATTAGTTGATGCAATCACGCGGACATCTACTTTGAACGTACGATTCTGTCCCAGCGGCTGCACCTCTTTCTCCTGGAGCACCCGAAGCAACTTGGTCTGCACACTCACCGGAATATCGGCAATTTCGTCCAGAAAGATGGATGATCCGTCGGCCGCTGCAAAAAGCCCGGTTTTATCACGATCAGCCCCTGTGAACGCGCCCCGCCGATAACCAAACAACTCGCTTTCTAAAATATGCTCCGGTAATGCCGGACAGTTCACAGTGACCATGGGCCGCTGATTCCGGGGTGAAAGATTATGCAGTGCTCTTGCCGCAAGCTCCTTACCGGTTCCGGATTCTCCACGGATTAATACTGTTACCGAACTGGGTGCAACCCGTCGTATCAATGCCACGGTTTCAACAAGTTTCCGGGATCGGCCAACAAAACCAAGCCTGTGGTCATGCCCGGAAAGCTGATGGTGCAGTTGAATATTTTCACGGAGCAATCGTGTGCGTTCAACAGCGCGACGGATGGTCTGCAAAATATGTTCGTTATCAAAGGGTTTTTCAACAAAGTCATAGGCACCGTCCTTCAATGCCCTGACCGCCATTTCAATGGTGCCATGCCCGGTCATTAAAATGATCGTCATGGTTGGATCAGAAGCACACAACCGCTGGAGTAATGCCAGACCATCCATGCCCGGCATTTTGATATCGGTCAGAACAACATCCGGAGATTCGGCCTGAACGTTTGTTAAAGCCTCCTCGCCGGATGCAGCACTCATAACCACATACCCGCATTTTTTGACCAGCATCTTACTGAGAAAAACGAGCATGTCTTGTTCGTCGTCAACAACTAGAATTTTCGGACAGACACCCGTACTCATAATTCTTTATTCGCTGTTTTTTCCAGTCATTGCCTGAAAATAAAGTTGAACAAACCTGCCTGAAATAGTGTCGGCTGAACTGAAACGCAAATCTGCCGCCGACATTTTGCTCCCGGTGAGTATCTGAAAGGCCTGCATCGAGAGTTCAACAACCTGGTCCTCGACATCACGCATACTGCTCTGTTCATCCTTCGTCCAGCAGAGACATCGCCTTGGTCGTTCTGTAAAGATCAGGCACCGGCCATCTTCCAACAGGGGACAGACAAGATTTTCTTCTGGGAAATGTGCAGCCAACGTCTCAGTGGACAATCCGGGAACCTGCCGATGCAGCTCCTTCATATGCCGGGCAAGGACAAGCGCCCGATCGATCACCGCCTGTCGCTGCGCATGTGGAAGAGTTCTGTTGACCACCTCACTGAGGTGCATACTTTCAATCAGATGCAATTCAAAAGGGCTATGACAACAGGGATGATTGTTTTGGCCACAGACTTCTTCGTCCCGGGAGGTTTCATCCTCTACACGAGCGAGCAGTTGTGCGTATATTGCCAGTAAAGGGGCAACATCCGTACTTGGGCGGTTATCGATTTTAGGGGCCGCGGTTTGCAGTGATCCTGTCTGTTTCCCATACCGTTTTAAAAATTTACGCTGCTCATAGGTTGCAGGGTTGGCGTTTCGCCCTTTCATTGCTTTTTGTGCCAGTTTAAAATCAAAACCACGCCGCAACAGATACGCCGCAATAAATGTACCGGTACGCCCATGACCGAGTCGACAGTGTACAAGTACTTTTTTATTTAAATAGATACTCTCATCCAGCCAGTCGAGCGCCTTTTCCATGGCTTCAAGATCAGGTGCACATTCATCAACGACCGGCAAATAGTACACTTCAAAACCACTGCCCTCTTCTATCTCATGCAGATCGCAGAATTCTCCACATAAGTTAACAATGGCGCGAATTCCCTGCTCTCTGATGGAGTCCAGGTCCTCGTAGGACATCGGTGCATGACCCGTGGCCAGATGATCTGTAATCCAGTGCATTTGGTACATGGCAAACGATCCGGTCTAATGTTTTTCGTGATCGGCAGTGTCGCCGATCTCAGCAAAAAAATCCTGAACAAAGGGGGCAATATCTTCAATCTGCATACTCATGTCGAGTAACTTAGTCTTTCCGAGCAGGTATCCCACCTGGGTCAGTACACTCATAAGTCTGGGCGCGGCCAGAGCCTGTATTCGGGCATCAAGAAGATCGCCACGGACACGAACTTCGAAATCCAACTGTTCGAGAATCCGTTGCAGCAAAACAATTCGAATCACCTTTCCCTGATAGTCACCACCGCCGCCGGCAAACCGCAGCTGACAGTAATTGGCCCTGCTCACCGAGCCGCACAGACAGTCAAGCAGGGCAAAGTGAAAGCCGAAACGCATATTTAGATTTAAATAATCCGGACTGACGATGGCATAGGAAGCATACTCTTTGGTTACGCCGACGCTGATACCTCCGGAAAGAGCTGCATCGCTGAATCCTTTCCAATCAAAATGCAAGTGATTGTCCCAATCAACCCTGGGATGACTGAGCCCCTTCCAGAGCGCCAGAAACGGCTCAGAATGCAGTTCCCGGGGGGTGATCTCTTCACTGCCCTCCTGATGAAAGGCTCCACCAACATCAAGCAGATAAATATCAAGCGGGATATCGGTCGTCAGTTTTCGACAACGGGACGACGCACTGCCGGCCATGCTCCCAAGACCGAACATGATTTGGACGGCCTTTTCATGACTGAAACGGATAATATCGTGCAAAGAGCGGCACGATTGTGCCCGAAACTCAGGCGATGCAGGATCCAGAAGGTGGAGCGGGGTGATGTGATCAAGCATTGACCGCAGCTTGCGTCGATAAGCTGAATCAGGGAGATCTTTCTTCTCCTCCAGGCCGGTGAGAAGCTGGTCAACCCTGCCCGGATACACACAGCCCCTGAAGCCGTCCACCGTCACCTCCGTGCCCTCGTTTAACACGGTCAGTGCTCCCTGAGCCTCAACCAGCAGTGCCACCTGAAACTCTCGACAGACTGTGGCAAAATGACCGGTTACAGAACCCTGCTCACAGACAACAGCAGCAAGTTTAGGAATATATCGAGCCAGACTGGGCGGAATATGTCGTGTGACAAGTATGGTTTGTTCTGCTGTATCAATCCCGCCTCCAGGTTGAAGGTGTTGAACAATACCGTGGGCAACGCCCTTTGATGCGATACGGGCATGCACAAGCAGTGGCGAAATATCTGGAATTTCAACCGTCTGAGATTCTTCAATCTCCCTATTATCTTCCACTGCCAACGGACGGGCTTGCAAAATATACAGATTATCCTCACCATCGATCGCCCATTCAATATCTTGCGGCACACCGAAAAACTGTTCAATCTCGCGAGAAATCCGCGCTATGTGCACAGCCTGATCTCTATGTAACGATGAAGAATGACTTGATGTGCAACGAGCGGGTGCTCCTCTGTCTCCCTTGTTTTTCTCATCTGTTCCAGAATGTTTATACGTAGCAGCAGTCTCTTCAACCGGCGTTAAACTGCCCGCAGCAAAGCAAAACGTATCAGGCACCGCCTCTCCGCCGACAAGGGCCAACCCAAGGCCTGGTACAGCATGCACCAACAGCTCTCCACTTCCAGCTGCAACCGGATTACGGGTGTATACCACCCCACTGGTTACTCCATCAATCATCCTCTGTACCATAACTGCCATGGCTGCATCTTCGTCACTGATACCGGCATGTATTCTATACAAAAGGGCCTGTGGAGAGTACTTAGAAGCACACACCTCAAGGTACGCTGCCAAGAGCCCTGCCCGGTCAACCCCTAATACAGAGTGATACTGACCGGCAAAACTATGTTCTCCATCTTCATGCAAGGCTGAAGAACGCACGGCAACCGTGAAAAAAGAGCTCCATTCGTTATTGGCCAACGCATCGTACTCTGCCAGAATAGCTTCAGTGATATGACTCGGGATCTCCATGTTTTGCACCAAGGTCATCAGTGCCTGGGAGATCTGGTCTAAACTTGCCGGAGTATTCAGGTCAAGACCGGCCAGTAGAAGGTCTATTGCCGGCCGCAACTGATTATGTGCGACCAGGAGATCGTAGGTGGTGGCACTGATTGTAAAACCTTCAGGGACACGAATTTCCAGACCATGCTGAAGGGCTGTCAGGTTATAACTTTTGTTCCCGGCCAGTCCAGGGTCAACAGGGGTGTCATGATCAAGAACAAACGGTGGAATTAAAAATTGTTCCGGAGGAGCCAGAAGTAACGTTATATAGAAATCATATTTGGAATAGTACTCCCGTAAAGGGCCTGCCATCCCGGGTTGCATCTGCTCCAGGGACGTGATCATACCCGAAACTGCAGCGGCAAATCGGCGATACTGACTACGGATCCGAGCAAAATCCTCCGGCTTGTGCTCATAGTAGAGAGCCTCCAGGTCCGCCATCAGCTCATGGCTCCTGCCATTAAAATCAAGAAGCTCCTTAAATGCTTCATATGTCTGTTGAACAACCCGGTCAGGTGCCAACAGCCGCATCGACCAATGCTTTAGAGCTGCTCTAACCACGTATCTTAGCCCTCATCTTTCTCTCGGAAATGATCAAATCCCTGATAGGTTATAACTTTTTCTTCCTGTGTACCGTCAGCCTGTGTACGAATCAGAGTCACCTCCCTGCCGGCAACGATGGTACCAACAGGTGACAGCTGGAGACCGCAACTGCTGCCAATGGCCAACAACTGATCATTGGCATCAGCAGCAGTGGTGAACAACAGCTCGTAATCGTCGCCACCTCTGACGGCCCACTCTTCAGGGTCCCCACCGATCGCATCGGCAACCTCTTTAAGTGCACCAATACCCGGCAGCGCCTGAAAAGAAATTTTCGCACCTACCCCGGACTGCCTGCATAAATGCGCCAGATCTGTGGCCAACCCGTCGGAAAGATCCATCATCGCATGCACAAGACCACTTGCGCCCAACTTTTGACCAACCTCCACCCTGGCGACAGGATCAAGGTGTTGCTCACGAAACGGTTGCCAGCGTCTATTATGCGGCTCGAACGTACGTTGCAATAACGCCAGACCAGCCGCTGCAAAGCCAAGAGAACCACTGACCCAGACCGTATCCCCCGGCCGGGCGCCATGACGGTAAACAACCAGATCAGGTGCAGCCTCACCGATCACCGTCAGGCTGCAGACCAATCCGTTGGGATTGGCAACAGTGTCACCACCGATTAACTGACATCCATACTCATGACAGGCATCCATGATACCGCGGACAAATGACTTAAACCAGGTCGCGTCAAACTCTGCAGGCATGCCGATCGAGAGCAGCATAAACATCGGTTTACCCGCCATGGCAGCAATATCACTGATGTTGACGGAAACAATTTTGCGCCCAAGTTTGTCAGGTGAATGAAACGCTGCATCAAAATGAACGCCTTCAACCAAAGTGTCCATTGTCAACAACCAGACAAGATGATCGTCTTTTTGAATAACCGCACAATCATCTCCAATGCCCCTGATAAGCCCCTTTGTGTCCGGCGTTATAAAGGTGGTCAGATATTCGATAAGTTGTCGCTCGTTCACTGCTGATAGTACTCTGAAAAGTAATATAGTGCCAACATCCTGGTCATCCCCACACTGCTGTAAGCACTGGTGAATGGTTCTTAAAAAAAAACTGAGACATGAGTCATGAGCAGCTGTCTGCTCTTACAACTCACCAATATACAGACTGTCCCCATCGGACGGAATAAAGGGTACCGGTCATTCACTGTACAATACAACCTCGGACCTTGTTCCAAAGAGCAGCACACATATGGACACCTGTGTATACGTCAATGCAGGTATCAGAAAACCAATGGAAATGATCTCGCCCAAGAGTACTGCAATATGCAGTTCCCTGAGAGAGTATTATGATCAACAGCCATTTACCGACCCGTAGCAGGAGTTACTTTTCACCCGGGGGTAAACATCTCCCGACACCTCATTTCACAATACGCAGACCACGCGTTCGAGCAGTATCTTGTATCTGATCACCCGACTCCAGGGAAGGTTGCGGTTCCGGCGAGTGTATCTGAACAGCTTGAACAAAGCGTTCTTTTCCTTCCATGGTAAAGATCTCCTGTCCGGTGAACTGAGGGGTTCTCAATGTCCAGGTCAGTGTCTGTATCGGCACAGACAGGAGGTGCAAGGTAACATGCCACCATTCATCCCGCCGGGTACGATCACGCACGATATCGCCGACAAAAGCATAGACAAGCAGCCTTGGCTCCTTGGCAACGATGAGTACAATGTCACCAATACCAGTTGCCGGTTTAAAAGGTAAAATTTTCTTCAATTCAGTAATCAGTTGTTCCATTGTAGATGCCCTCTGCTTGAGTCGATTTCAGCACCGGCATGCTATTTACCGGTAACTTTCTGCACAGGTTTAAGGGAAAAGTCGACACCAACAGAGACACTACTACTGGTGACACTACCACTTAAACTAAACGTCGCATACTGCTGCAGTGCTGTCAACAGGGGTATGACGTATCGGCGTAGTTTCAGTCGTGTCTCCGGAGAAAACATTCTCTTTGGATCGCGATTTTCCCTGGCAGCCATAGAAAGCAAGGGTAAAAATCGTTCGATCAGGCCATCGGGACGAGTAAAGAGGAAGATATTACCGCGATCCCTTTGGAAACCAAGTAAATCCTGGTAATCATGGTGCTCATCAAGAACGAAATAGTGCTGAGCCTGGTCAATCAAGCCGGCATTATCGGCAATGATCAATCGATTCTTCTCCAACATATACGCCGGCTGCAGTAACCCCCCTGCGAGCATCACCGTATAGACCTCAGTTTTGCCGGATTGGATGCTGATAACCTGTAAATCTTTGGTTAGTCGTCTGATAAGACGTTCAACTTTGTCCCGATCTTTGATTTCTATTGATAAACAGCCCAAAGAACGATCGGCTTGATAGGAGATCTGATGAGCATCCATAAATATACCGAATCGTTGGCCGAACAGATCAAAAAAATTGTCAATTGCAAGTCCAGTCTGTTCGGGGACGGAGAGTTCCATCACTGAAAAGAAGCTGGAAATCTCAACAGGTGCTGTTTGAACGATAAATTTCCATAATCTTTTAAAATCAAACCAGTTTGTCCAAAACAACAGAGAGGTGGACGAAGAGACATCAACCGGTAGTGGACCCTGTGGCTGAGGAAGATGGTACAGAACGTCGACCGCTGTTCCGGCACCTCGGTTAATCGTCGCTATACCGCCAAGTTTTGTGATCTGATCCCTGGTGTGCTGATACAAGGCGACCTGTTGAAGTTGCAGTACATCAAACTTATGAACCAGGTGGCCTATCCACGGGACATTTTTTTGCAAACGGGTCAGATCCAGATAACAAAACACATCAACAGGAAATGCATCATGGACCTTTAAAGGCTGGACAGCAGGGTTGTCCAAGAAAGTCGGGTAATGGCGAATTTTCTGTTGAAGGTACAGTTGAATACATTGATGAAGAAGTGACGCATTTTTCGCATAGAGAAGAACGTCTGACCTTTGCCAGCAAACAATTTCTTCTCCATTAGGCATCTTCAGATGTTCAATTATCTCTCCTTGAAACAGAGACGTGGTTTCTAACTTCAACCAATTGGAGAAATCAGGATGGTTTTGCATGGAGACAGCCGTGCCTGTCTGTACAGCCAATACCGATTGCTCCAGGAGAAATTTTGGCGGAAGATCCTGATGATCGTTACCCGGCAGCACAGCCAGAGCCACTGGTACGTTGGTCAGAAGGTGCATAAACGGAAGATCGGCGACAGCGTCATACTGTGCTATTAAACTATCGATTTCCTTAAAAAATGGAAACAACAGCTCCTGCTTATCAAATAAATGAAAAGAGTTTGATAATATTTCTCTGCTCTCCGGCCAGTTTTTCCGCCAGCGCTGCCAATTTTTACCGGCATGGTCCCATTCCACGACCAGTAAAGAGTCTTTGGGAAATACGCCTAATAAATGAAGCGTAGGTCCTGGTCGTTCAACTAAAAGAAACCAGCTTGTACCGAAGACGACAAAAACGAAAAGCAGGGTAGCAAGACGAACAAATACTTGAATATGTCTTTTATTGTTCATATGCAATGCACAGTAGTCCATCAAATATCTGATCAATACTGCTTGAAAATAAATTGAAAATCAAAGATGACAATTGCTCATTATCCATACCAGGTTCTGCCTGGTCAAAGAATAGGGATAACCGCACCGTGACGTTATCAGAAATGAAGGGCTTTTCATATGAAAACTACTTCTTCTCTGTAAGTTGATAACCCCTCTTGCATCTTGTGATACATGACGGGTGTAAAAGCCAGGGGTAACGTTATGAGCAAAGAGGTGAAAACGATAAAAATCCAAATATTGCGACAAAATAACCGGAGTATGGACATCCATATGCAGGTTTGATGCTTCCCTGTAACAGATTGAGCCAGGATTTCGGATTGCTGAACAGGATACTGCAACGCAGGAGAGAATTTAAATTATCCAGCAGGAAACAACGAGAAGGGGAAGAAAACTGCGAGATAGACCGGCTGATCTGTGTGTGATTTTAGCTCTGACCGTGTCTGATAATAAAGAGCGTCATCACTACGCAAGTTTCCATTGCTTACAGCAAAATATTGAAAGGTGTGGTGAGTAAAAATCAGAACACGAGCAAAGACGCAGGAGCAGAAGAGATGCTCAAAGCTGATCTGACAGATACCATCGGCAATGATATCTGTCAGATCAAGTAGAGTGTACGAGGCAAGGAACTTCGTACGACACGAAAAAGGGGGACCGATAGAAAATCAGCCTGGATATTTCCCTTCAATGTAATCGATTAAATACTTATTTTCGACCTCACGTTTACTGATCTGTGCATTAACCACGTCACCAATGGATATAAGCCCAATGACCTCTTTTTTATCCATTATCGGAATATGACGTACACGATTTTCTGTCATGACAGCTTGAATGTAATCAACTGTATCTTCATCTGAAGCACAGATAACGTTTTTAGTCATCACCTCTTTAACTTTCTGCAACGCACAATTTTCGGTACACCCTTCGTGGATAGCTTTCAGAATATCGTTGGGAGATATTATGCCAACGAACTCATTACTATCGTTTAATACAACCAGAGAGCCGATTTTATTACTAAAAAACTTTGCAGTTGCTGCCATCAGAGTAGCGTCTTCAGAGACAGTATAAACTTTACTCCCTTTTACCTTTAATATGTCCTTAATTTTCATAGCTGTTAGTCTCGCAAGGGTAATCGGTTACACAACAAACATCAGATCATGATCGGATACAGGCTGATCGCAAAAACACATACTACCAGTGCTAAGGTACAGGCCGGGGCAAAAGAAGACAGCACTGGTTCGTTAAATTGTTCCTCGGCATTATAAAAATACATATTAACAATCAGCCGCAGATAGTACCAGATGGAGATTATACTGCTCAGAATACCGAGTACAGCAAGAGTTACCTGGCCGGCATTTATGGCTGAGGTGATGATATAAAATTTCCCCATAAACCCTGCAGTCGGTGGTATTCCTGCCATGGAAAGCAGAAAAACGGTAATTGCTGCGGCTGAATATGGACGGGACTGCGCCAGACCTTTAAAATCGTCAAAAGTCTTACGGGTTTCATTTGCCCCACCCAGATACGAAAGGGCACAAAAGATACCCAGTGTACCGGCAGCGTAGGCAGCAAGATAGTAGGCAATAACACTTCCTGTAAACTCTGTACTGCCAACGGCTACCAAAGCGATCAGCAGATAACCTGAATGCACGATTCCTGATGCTGCCAGCATACGTTTCAAGGACTGTTGTCCGATGGCGATCAGGTTACCGGCAAACATAGTCAATACGGCAATATAAAACAGAAAAGTTATCCACTTTTGCTGCAGTGCACCGTCGGTGACAAGAAAATTGGCAAAGACTGCAAAGATGGCGGTCTTTAAACCTGTGGCCATATAACCGGTAACAGGAACACTGGCACCATCATAGACATCAATCACCCAGGCATGAAAAGGAAAGGCTGCCGCTTTAAACAACAGTGCCACAAAGATGAAGAAGGCACCACCAATCATAAGCGGTGATTGTGTGAGGCCGACACTGGCAATATACTCACCGATCTTAACGAATTTGGTACTGCCGACCGCACCGTAGATCAAAGCACTTCCCATAGCCAGGAAGGTTCCGGCAAAGGCACCCAGGATAAGGTACTTAAGCACGGCTTCCGCGCTGATCACATTATCACGATCGTAGCCGACAAGGATATAAATAGCTAAAGACATGATTTCAAGAGCGATAAAGATCGTAATCAGCTCTTGAGCCATTGTCAGGAGTAACATGCCGGCAGCAGCATATGCAATCAGGCAGTAGTATTCTGTACTGCAGAAATCGTTTTGCTTAAAATAACTTTGTGAGCTCAGAGCTGTAAAAAAACCACAGGCAAGAATGATCAGGCCTGCAGCTTTTGAAAACTTGCTCGCCACTAGTATGCCACTGAAGATATCAGAAAAAAGAATGGTATCCCCTGCGATACAAGAGGTCACTTGCACCAGAAAGGCAAGGGCAAACAGTCCTGCAGTCACGAAAGCGGCAACTTCGTGTGAGAGCTTGTTGTATGTTGAGGCAATCATAAGGGTGATTGCCCCGACACCAACAACAATCAATGGCATCAATAGCATTAAATCGTTTGTCATGATTACAATCCGGGTCTATTACTTTTCAGTTGTAAGCTCAAGTTTCAGGGCATTTTCTGCAGGTGCATGAGCTAGGGTGTGCGTCGGTTGATTAAATTGTAATGCTGTTGAAGGCGTAATTTTACTTAAAAACGGCTGGGGATAGATACCCATAAGCAGGATCAGAACAATAACAGGCAAAAAGGTGAGGCCCTCTACCAGAGACAGATCTTTGAACTGTTCGGTACGAGGGTTACCTTTTTCAAAAAACACCCGCTGAAACAGCCACAACATATAACAAACACCTATAATCAATGTTGTACCAGTGAGGACTCCGATGATTGCATTGAATTTAATGGCTCCCAAAACGATCATGAACTCACCGATAAAGCCACTGGTTCCTGGAAGACCAACTGAAGCCAACATCGCAATAGCAAAGTAGACAGCAAACACCGGAGCCTTAGAAGCAATCCCACCGAAGTCACTGATTGTTCTCGTATTGGATCTTTCTTCAAGAATCCCCAGCAGTAAGAAGAGAACACCCGTACTGGTGGCGTGGGCGATTATCTGATAAATACTTCCAGTAAGCGCCTGTATATTCATGCAGAATGCGCCAACTGCAATAACACCCATGTGGGATGCTGACGAAAATGCGAGCATTCGTTTAAAGTCCTTTTGCGCTATTGCCGCCAATCCACAGTACATCATCCCTATCACACCCAGATAGGTCAAAAGAAGGGCAAATCTGGCGAATTCATAGTCAAAGACAGGTATAACAAAACGTATAACTCCGTATACACCGATTTTGGCCATGATGGCAGAAAGCACAAAGGTGGTTGCTGTCGGAGCTTCTGTATAGGCATCCGGCAGCCAGGTGTGAAACGGGAACAAGGGGATTTTGATCGCAAATGCAATCATGAAGCCAAAAAAGGCAATTGCTGCAATTTCTCCTGTCAGGTTTAACTGCGCCATTTTTTCCATGGAAAAATTCCATTCATTAAATTGCGCATGATAACTCACACCCAGATACACAATCGCAGCCAGCATGAGCAGTGAGCCGGCAATTGTATACAGAGTTATCTTAAGTGTGGCCGGTAGTCGTTTCGTCCCACCGTAGAGCCCAAGCATAAAGAAAACGGGCAGCAGCATGACTTCCCAGAAGATGTAGAAGAGAATCATGTCTGCAGCACAGATTGCACCGGTCATGGCCCCTTGCACTATAAGAAGGTTGGCATAGTATCCCTTCTCTCTGGTCCCGAAAATAAAGTAGACCATTGGGAGAAGAACAGATGCAGCCATCAGGATAAAAAGGCTTATTCCGTCTATCCCCAGGTAGTAGGAGATGCCAAGCGAAGTTATCCAGGGCACTTTTTCAACAAATTCGAGGTACCCTGTCGACTGGAATCCCGTATAGAGATCAAGGCTTAACACCAGTGCTGCTAAAGAAACAGCCATACCAGTGAACCGAGAGACGGTCCTACTTGCCGGTGAAACCAAGAGCAGTAGGCCTGCGACTATGGGCAGGAAGATAATTACGGAAAGTACATGTTCGAACATTCTCTCACCCTATCAGTTCAACGATTGAGAAAGTACTAGGCTCATAATACTTAATCCTAGGACCATGTAGATCGCATAGACCCGGACATAGCCAACCTGCAAGATCTTGAAAGCCGCCCCAAGTAACATATACAGTTTAGATACGCTTTTGACGGGGGCATCGGTGACATTCGGTTCGATCATATTCCAGATAACGGCACCAATAGCCTTGTACGGGCGAACAATGACTCTATCATAGAGTTCATCGACATAAAATTTATGGTAGGCAAAACTTGCGAACCCTTTAAAGGAAGGTTCCGCAGCGCCATGTGCAAATCTGTTGTAGGCTATCTTAATACCAATGGCGAAAGCAATAACACTTGCAGCAATAACAAACATTTCAAGTCCGACACTGCTCGGAGCATGCTGTTCGGTGAGGCTGGGAGCAAGCCAGTGTGAGATAATCTGATCACCTCCAAAGATGGAGGGCAGGTTAAGAAAGCCTGCAAACAGGGCACCGACAGCGAGAATGATAAGCGGGACAGTCATTACAGCGGGCGACTCCTGAGCATGTTCGTACGCTTCAACGTCTCGCGGCTCGCCATGAAACACCACAAAGATCATCCGGAAAGTATAGTAAGCGGTCATCCCGGCCACCAACAGTCCTATCGCCCAGATGCCAAAATGTCCTGTTGCCAATGCACTGTAGAGAATTTCGTCCTTACTGAAGAAACCGGAAAATGGTGGACAACCTGCAAGAGCCAGGGACCCTATCAGCATGGTGATATAGGTTTTAGGCATCTTAGCTTTCAGGCCCCCCATCTTCCAGATATTCTGTTCATGATGCAGGGCATAAATAACAGAACCTGCTCCAAGAAAAAGCAAGGCTTTAAAAAAAGCATGCGTGAAAACATGAAATATTCCGGCAGAATAGGCAGCCACCCCTACTCCTGCAAACATGTAACCCAACTGGCTCACGGTCGAGTAGGCCAGAATTTTCTTGATATCGTCTTGAAACATACCGAAAATCGCAGCTAAAAGAGCTGTCAGTATACCGACCCAGGCGATGATGTTGCCGGCTATCTCAATACCTGCATAGAGGAAACTGAAGCGGGCAACCATATAGACGCCGGCAGTGACCATTGTTGCGGCATGAATAAGAGCAGAGACCGGGGTTGGACCGGCCATTGCATCAGGCAACCACACATAAAGCGGTATCTGAGCTGATTTACCGGTTGCACCGATAAAAAGAAGCAGACAAACCGTTAAGGCGATGGCCGGCTCAAGGTTGTGAACGTTGGCTTTTAAAGAGAGATAATCAAACCCGCTTGCCCCAATTCCCCAGAAGAGGAAACACATACCAAGAACAAAGCCAAGGTCGCCGATACGGTTGACGATGAACGCCTTGTTTCCGGCAAGAACATTTTCGCGATCTTCGTTGTAGTAGCTGATAAGGAGATAGGAACAGAGCCCCACACCTTCCCAGCCGATGAACATGACCACAGGACCGTCCCCAAGAACCAGGATAATCATGCAGCCGAGGAACAGATTCATATAGGCGAAGAATTTCCCGTAACTTTTATCGCCACCCATGTAACCGATCGAGTAAATGTGGATGAGTGAACCGACAAACGTTACAAATAACAGCATGAGGCAGCTTAACGGATCACCGAGAAACCCCATGTTCACATGAAGATCTCCCACGCTAAACCATGTGAAGGCATTATAAACCAGTAGACGGGATGCCTCAGGCATTGCCCTCAGCGCCACCCATACTTTCAAAGCCAGGACAAAGGAGAGAACCGGGCCGATACAAGCCAGGAGGCCGTATATTTTTTCTGCCACCTTAATACGGTTGCATGTGAAAACATGCAACAATCCAATGAACACCGCTCCCAGTAACGGAAAGAGCGGAATAAGTCCCAAATAGTTTACACTTTGTTCCATGGATTCACCCTTTGAGTAAACTGAACACGTTAGTGTCGAGTTTGCTTCTGTGTTTGTGCAGTAAAATAACTACGGCCAATGCTAAGGCAGCCTCGGCTGCGGCAACTGCCATCACCATCATAGCGAGCACGTGACCTTCCATACTCTCGTGCATGCGTGAAAAGGCAATAAATACAAGGTTGGCAGCATTCAGCATCAGCTCAACAGACATAAACACTGTGAACACATTCCGTCTGGCAACGATGCCGACTATACCAAGACAAAAGAGAATAATGCTTAAGTATAAGTAACTATGCATCATCTTTTGATCCCCCTCTTCCCTGCTAAGATGACAGCGCCAATCAAGGAGACCAGCAACAGTAACGAAATGATCTCAAACGGAACAAGCCATTCTCGAAAGAGCAGCTGACCAACTTCTTTTGCACCACCAAAATTATTTCCGACGATCGAGGTCGAATGCTCCGGCAAACTACGGACGATTTTTGCGAGGAACAAACCTATCGGAAGAACAACCACACCGCCTCCAAGTGTATAGAGCAGTCTGTTTTCTTCCTTTGGGAGGTCTTCATCCTGAATGTTCAAAAACATTATGATAAAGACAATCATTGACATGATCGCGCCTGCGTACACGATGAGTTGCAGTGCAAAGATCAATTTTGCAGAAAGCAACGCATAGAGGCCGGCCAAGGAGATAAGAGTAACGACAAAGCTCATAGCTCCGTTCATCGGGTGACGAAATAAGATCAGGCCAACCGCACCCAAGACTGCCAAAATGGCAAAAATTAGAAAAAGCCCACCGGCAAACATGGTATCAAGCGCCCCCTTTTTTGTACTCTTCTTCGGTAAATGCACCTGGTGTCGCTAGGAGTGCATCGAGTCTCATTACGAAGGATTCCCGTTCCTGTCCAGTGACTGAAAAAATACCTGTATCCATACGGATAGCGTCTTTAGGACAAGCCTCCACGCAAAACCCGCAGTAGATACATTCCAGCAGATCGATTTCAAATCGAACCGGCATTTTTTCACTCCTGCCATCAAACCGTTCACCTGCTTCAATCATGATACAGTTGGCAGGGCAGTTCGTTTGACACAGAAAACAGGCAACACATTTCATGGTTCCGTCTTCATGTGTTGTCAATCTGTGACGACCACGCCAGCGTGGTGTGATCTCGGGTTTAATCTCTGGATAATGACGAACGTAAAGCTTGGAATTATCAAGGAAATTGGTGATAAAATGTCGGAATGTCACTGCCATTCCCTTGAAAATCTCAACCAGGTACAGCCGCTCGTAAAAATCCTTGCCTTTTCGCTCTAGTATTTTTGCTTTTCCACTCATTGCAAACCCTCAATCAGCTCAATGCAACAACAACTGCACTGGTTACAAAGATATTCAGCAGAGACAGTGGCAACAACGTTTGCCAGCCCAGTCTCTGAAGTTGATCATATCTGAAGCGAGGCAAAGTCCATCGAACCCATACGTAGACAAAACACATTATGGTTGTTTTGATCAGAAAGGTAGCGATCTGTAACAATGCCACAAGGATATTTGCTGCAGCGCCGGCAGAGAGGACCATAAAGAACAGCAAGAGCACTTCAATGCCACCAACAACAATCCAAAGTAATTTTGTGTATACAGCAGTTTCACGGATGTTCGGATCATCGGCCATTGCATAGGGCCGTTTATTATTTTTCTGCATCCATAATGAAAACAGAAAGGCAAAAGCCGGGACAATCAGCATAAGTAAAAAGCTGACAATGCCTGCATGATTCACCAGTGTCTCCGTCGTAAACCATGGAATCTGGTAACCGCCAAAATAAAGGGTTACGATGATGGCACTGGATGTGAACATGGCAACGTATTCACCCATGAAAAACATCCCGAATTTCATTGAGCTATACTCAACATGAAAACCTGCAACCAGTTCACTTTCACCTTCAGCAAAATCAAAAGGGATTCGGTTTGACTCTGCAAAAGCTGCTACAATGAAAATAATTGCCCCTAAAGGTTGAAGAACTATGCCCCACATCGGGATAAAACCAAACAGCAATTGCCCCTGATACTGGGTGATTTCCGTCAGATTAACAGTGCCATAGACAATCAGTGCACTGATAACAGCCAGAACCAGTGGTATTTCATAACTGATCACCTGTGCGGCTGCACGGAGCCCCCCTAACATTCCATATTTGTTATGGGAGGACCATCCGGCCAGGATGATGCCGTAGACCGCGAAACCGGCTATAGCCAGGAACCACAGGATCCCCAGATCCGTTGGAATAGCCTGCATAATGTACTGTTTGCCATTAATAACAAGGATGTCAGCAAAGGGAATGGCAGCAAAGGAGAGCAGAGATATGAAGAAGACAATGACCGGTGCCAGTACAAAGTAAAATCGGTGTCTGACATGATCGGGAATGATATCTTCTTTGGTTATCAGTTTTATTGCGTCTGCGAGGTTCTGGACAAGACCTGCAGCTCGAAAACCGAAGATATTTGCCCGGTTGGGGCCGGATCTATCTTGAATAAAGCCGGCACCTCGCCGCTCCATCCAGACGAGCACCGCAATAAAACAGAGCGGGACTAAAGCTCCGAAGGCAACTCTTAAGACTAAAAGGAGAATATCAAGCTGCGACATGGGCGACCTCGTTTTCAGTTAATGCGATCCCATCACCGGGGACCTGATCCAAATCTATATCCTTTAACTTCGGCACGTTGGCTTGCAGTCCTTCACGGGCCTCCTGATGAGAAACAATCCCCCCCCCCAGCATGTTGATGGCTGCTATCATGGACGGCATCGGCTCATTTTTAATGACTGCCGCATCATAACGCTGCAATCGGCCATCACAGTTGATAATGCTTCCACTATCCTCACTGAAAGAAGCGACCGGTACCTTTATCGAGGCCTTGGTAACGAAATCGTTTTGCCGGCTGCCGACAGTTATCAGCTTAACCTGACCCAACAGTTGATCGAGGTCGGTCTGCGGTAACGAGAGGCTGAGATCGTTATCAAAACTCAGCAAAAGATCAGCGCCGGCCACGGCGGTATCGAATCCGGCTCTTGTATCATCAATTCCCAGCAGGTGAAAGGCTGCCCGGTTTGCTGATTTATCGTCTTGAATCAAAAAGTCGTCACCATCGCCATTCTTAATGTAGCCATCACTAAAACCACTGACCTGGGCATTGATAGTTCCGGCAAACTGCTGCAACGCATACATCTGTTCCAAAGACGCATTTGGTGAAACAAGTATCACAGTTTTTGCAGCTTGACTAAGCTCCCGTCGCACCGCCTCGACCGCCTCATTGAAACCAGTCTCACGTTTATCGATCATGGCACCCAGGAGACGGTTATCATTTTCCAACTTGTAGGTCATCCGGCCATCATCGCACATAAAGTACCCATTGACCTTCTCGTTATGACGAGGCCTGAATCGGTAAATGATGTCATCTTTGTATTTTTCACGGTTGTGATCGATAAAGATATTACACCCTTTACTGCAACCATGACAGATAGATGGACTTTTTGTCAAAAACCAGACGCGCTGCTTGAACCGGAAGTCTTGACTGGTCATCGCACCAACCGGGCAAAGATCAACAACATTTAAAGCATAGCGGTTATTGAGCGGTCGCCCGGGGAAAATCTCCACGCGTGCATAATCAGTGCGATTGACAATGCCGAGTTCACCGGTTTTCGTTATCAAACGGGTGAAACGTACACAACGAGCGCAAAGCACACAACGCTCCTGATCGTGAACAACCCCACAGCCAAAATCAAGTTTCTTTGATTTCAGAACCTGCTTAACAGTCATGCGACTTGGCTGAGCATCATAGCGCATATAATAATCCTGCAGCTTGCACTCACCAGCCTGATCACAAACAGGACAGTCAATGGGATGGTTGATCAGTTCAAACTCCATGATGTCCTGCTGGATCTTTTTGATTTTCCCGGTATCCAGCTGAACTTTCATTCCTTCAGCAACACGCGTTTTGCATGCCGGTACCAACGGCGGTCGGCCGTCTTCAATACCAACCAGGCAGAGTCGACAGTTACCATCCGCTCCTAATGCAGGATGGTAGCAGAGATGAGGAATTTCAATACCGATTGCACCTATGGCATCAATCAGATTTTTCCCTGACTCCACTTCAACTTCTTGACCATTAACAAACAGTTTTACCTTTTCAGCCATGGTAACTCTATCCTCGTTACATCGTGGCGTGTTTCGAAGCGCTGTGAGCTATATAGGCCTCGAATTCACTCCGGAATTTGTTGAGATAACTGCGTGTCGACATGGTACAGGCTGCCGAAAGTACGCAGACAGTCTTCATTTCGATGTTATCGCACAGTTCAAGTAACAGATCAATGTCTGCCATTGTGCCTTCATAGTTCAGTATTTTCTGCACTATTTTCAGCATCCAGCCTAAGCCTTCCCGGCAGGGTGTACATTGTCCGCAGGACTCGTGATGGTAAAAATGAATCAGGTTTTCAACGAGTTTGACGATGTCAACCGTATCATCAAGGACAACAATCCCACCAGAGCCGAACATCGTGCCGTGTGCCGCCATGGACTCGTAATCCAGCGTAACGGTTTTGGCTTCCTCTGCCGTCAGCACCGGAGTTGAACTACCGCCTGGAATAATCCCCTTCAACGTGCGGTTATCACGCAACCCGCCCGCTACCTGTTCAAGAACATCCAGTATGGGCAACCCAAACGGCAACTCATACATGCCGGGCTTTTTAACCAGGCCCGAGATGCCGAACAGATGGGTTCCGGCACTCTTCTCGGTTCCATACGCCTTATAAGCCGCCGCTCCATTGGCCAGAATGAAAGGCAAAGATGAGATACTCTGCACATTGTTAATGATGGTTGGGCAACCGTATAAACCTTCAACTGCTGGAAAGGGGGGTTTACTGCGCGGCTGACCTTTTTTGCCTTCAACAGATTCGAGCAGGGCAGTCTCTTCACCACAGATATACGCCCCTGCCCCCCTGTGCACAGTGACATCAAGCTGAAAGTCGAAGCCGGCGACTGATTCGCCAAGATAACCAGCTGCATACGCTTCATCTATCGCTGCCTGCAACACCTTGACCTGGCTGGTGTATTCACCTCGAATATAGATGTAAGCAGCATGACTTCTGATAGCATAACAGCAGATAATGATCCCTTCTATTAGTAAATGGGGATCACGGACAAGGATATATCGATCTTTGAAGGTAGCCGGTTCAGACTCGTCGGAGTTGACGGCAAGATACACCGATTTATCTGTATCTTTGGGTAGAAAAGTCCATTTCAGCCCCGTGGGAAAACCAGCCCCGCCACGACCACGCAAGCCACTTTCCTTGACAATTTCAGTGACTTCTTCCGGTTGCATGGCAAAAATTTTATCGAGCGTCGCATAGGCCCCGTGTTTTTTGGCAACCTCAAGAGTGTTGGCGTCTGGTATATCAAACTTGGCACTAAGTACCTTTACTTGCATAGCGTGGCTCTCCTTATTGCAGCGTGGCCAAGAGTTCTTCGAGTTTCTCCACCGTCATGTTCTCGTAGAACTCACCGTTTATCTGGACAACGGGTGCAGAGCCGCAATGCCCCAGGCATTCGACCTCTTCAAAACTGTAAAGGCCATCTGCTCGCACTTCACCGGGCTTCACATCCAAATGCTCGATGATGTAGTCAACAATTTCCTGCTTGCCCAAAAGATAACAGGAGAGTGTCCGACAGACGCAGATGTGATATTTTCCCTTGGGTTGAAGGTGATACATGGTGTAGAAGGTTGCAACCTCATACACTTTACTGGCAAAGGTCCCGATTCGATCGGCAACATAGGCCATTGCCTCAGCACTGATCCACCCTTCCTGCTCCTGAACAAGCCAAAGAGCCGGTAAAATCATTGATTCTCGAGAGGGGTACCGTTTAATCAACCGCTCAAACTCAGCATCTCGCTGTGCATCAAAGTTAAACGGTTGTCCTGTTTCTATCAGTTGTGATCGGTCACTCATCTGTCCAACTCTCCGCCAATTATATTGATACTGCCGAGGTTGATCACAGCATCGGCAATCATGTGTCCTTCAACCATTTCGTGGAAAGCGCCCATTATGTAAAAACATGGTGGCCGAACCTTACACTTGTACGGTTGTCCGGAACCGTCGGAAACGAAATGGAAACCAAGTTCTCCATTGGCGGCCTCAAAGGAATCATACCACTCCCCGGTTGGTACCTTTACGCCTTCAAAGACAAGCTTAAAATGACTGGCCAGCCCCTCAATGTTATCGTACACCTCTGACTTGGGCGGGAGTGTCACTCTATTATTCTTGACATTGACTGATCCCTGAGGCATGCGTTTCATGGCCTGGCGAATGATACGGATACTCTGGAAAATCTCTTCATAGCGGACCATCATACGGTCGTAGATGTCGCCTTTGGAACCAAGCGGGATGGTGAAGTCAAAAGTATCGTAGAAGTAATAGGGGTTGTCCTTTCTTAAATCAAAAGGCACCCCGCTGGCCCGCAAACACGGTCCGGTAAAGCCGAAAGAGAGTGCTGCCTCCGGAGACAGAACACAGACATTCTGGGTTCGTTCATGGACGATTCTATTTTTCTGCACCAGTTTCAATGAATCACTGACACCCTTGGCGATGGCCTCCAGATGAAACTCCATATCATCTTCCCAACCATCATAGAAATCGCGGTACATGCCTCCGATCCGCGTAAAGGAGCTGGTGAGTCGTGCGCCGGTCAGGCGCGCGATTAAATCGTACGATGCTTCTTTTTCGTTATACAGATACCAGTAGTTGGTCAGACCACCCATATCGACCAGGTTTGCCGCCAGACAAACGAGATGGTCCTGAATGCGGAAAAACTCTGCAAGAATAACCCGCATAAATTTGGCTTTTTCGGTGATTTCAATACCAAGCCAGGATTCCACCGCCTTTGCGTACGCTATATTGTTCATCAGTGCCGAACAGTAGTTCAGCCGGTCGGTCAGCGGCACAACCTGGTTGTAGGTCCGGTTCTCAGCAGTCTTCTCAAAACCACGGTGGAGGTAGCCGATCTCATTGACATTGGCAAGAATGGTTTCACCGTCAAGGGCGGCAAGAATCCGGATTGCACCATGTGTTACCGGGTGCGACGGACCAAGGTTGAGAAACATGATTTCAGTATTGATGTCTTCCATTACAGCCTGGTCAACACCTTTAAGCTCCAAACGGGCCTTGATCTCATTTTCAAGACTGTCTGTCTCGTAACAGACCTGTCCTTTTTCAATCGGATAATCTTTCCTCAGCGGATGACCCTGAAACTGCCAATGGTTCAAAATTCGGCGAAGATCCGGGTGACCGGAAAAATGGATTCCGTACTGATCATATGTTTCACGTTCACCCCAATTGGCGGAATCCCACAGGGATGTTGCCGACGGAATACCAACTTCAGGATCTGTAACAGGTACCCGCACCTGGACCAACAGATTTCGTTTCCAGTTGCGAAGCGTATACACAACAGCAAAACGAGTTGGTTGCGGAACAGGATACTCCAGATAATCGATCGCAGTTACGTCCAAGAGTAATCCAAAGTCGAGCTCCGGGTCGTTTTTCAGGCGAGAAAGCGTTGTCTCAAGTTGCTCTGCCTGCACAGTTAAGACCACCGCGTCAACCGCAGCTGTGCAGGACACCTCCGGAAACGCGGCCTGGATAAGTTCAAGCGCCGTTGTATTCATAATCAATCCAAAATCCCTTTGAAGTCTTTGTGGCGATCGTTTAACACACTCTCACCCCTGATCTGCGCCTGAATTTTCATGAGCGCATCCAAAACCGCCTCCGGTCGCGAGGGACAGCCTGAGATGTATACGTCCACCGGGATAATGGTATCGATCCCCTGCACCGTACAGTAGTTATCGTAGATACCACCGGAACTGGCACAGGCGCCCATGGCGACAACCCATTTGGGCTCAGGCATCTGCTCATAGATCTGTTTGAGAATCGGAGCCTGCTTGTAACTGATGGTGCCGGCAACAAGCAGAAGATCAGCCTGCCGGGGAGAGAACCGAACGACCTCAGCTCCCCATCGTGAGATATCATGCTGACTTGCCGCAGCACTCATAAACTCAATTGCACAGCAGGCAGTTCCGAATACAAATGGCCACAAAGAGTACTCCCGACCCCAATTGATAACCGCATCAATCTTCGTGGTGAGTACCGAATCACCTAGACTTGCTTCTAATCCTAACGCCAATTGAGCACCCCTTTCCTAATAATGTAAATAAGACCGGAGAAAAGCAGTATCATGAAAGTCATCATCTCGACAAATCCGAACCAGCCCAGTTCGCGCACGCCAACTGCCCACGGATACATGAACACTGCCTCAATATCAAACAACAGGAAGAGTATGGCCAGCAGATAGAACTTGACACTGAACTTCTGTTCCACAAAGCCTATCGTTCGTTTAACACCGCTCTCATACGGCTGATTCTTGATCGAGCCACCGGCTCGTGGCCCAAAAACCGTCGTTGCCAGCATGAACAGCGGGATAACGAGAGCAATTCCAATCAAGGCTATCGCAGATAGTACCAGTTCCGTAACCATGAATCCGACCTCTCCCTCAAGCATAGATAAACAAACATAAATATTTTATGAACAGGACCTAACACCGACTAAAGAATGAACGGCTATTCATTACCGGTGCAGATGCGATCTGTCAAGAAAAATAGTGTTGTCAATAAATTCACCACCACCCGGCAGACCAGACCAGCCCCTTTCACACTTGTGCAAATGTTGCCAACTGTTCGACGACAGCCTGTACTAAAAGACACCTCTTTTTGCAACCAGTACCCTTACCTGGCCTGAGGCGCAAGTTTCCAAACCGTCATGCAACCAATTCATCAACAGACCATGTCCAGGTGCATAATCCGCCCAACTTGCACTGTCCCAGTGCCAGGGAATACCAGAAAACTCTTTACTGCTGCTGCCATAAAAAACGTCCTGGCGTGCTGTCTTCCCATCGCCGCAATACTTCTGATGCCGGGGCACCGACCTCTGATTTTAACCAGCATCCAAAACCTCACGGCTTTGACTTCCCTTCGCCCATGAGCAACAAACCTGAATAACCGGAGGGTATTCAGGTTTGCAAGCAAAGAGACAGTCCGTTAAAAAGGCACATCATCACCAACGGAATGGGGCTCCTGATATGAATCACCACCAAACCCTGATGGCGGTCCGTACTCTCCCCCGCCTCCACTTGTTCGCGGTGAAAGCATCTTCATTTCGTTGGCAACAATCTCAGTGGTATAGCGGTCGTTCCCATTCTGATCCTGCCACTTCCTCGTTTGCAGTTTACCCTCTATGTACACCCGTGAACCTTTTGAAAGGTACTCACCACATATTTCCGCCAGCCGTCGCCAGGCAATAATTCTGTGCCACTCCGTCTGATCCTGCATCTGTCCATCCTGGCCTTTCCAGCGCTCGGTTGTAGCCACGCTGAATGTGGCCATGGGCGTACCATTCTGTGTATAGCGCAACTCCGGATCTGCCCCCAGATTGCCTATTAAAATCACCTTGTTAATCATTATCCACCTGTTACGAAAAGTTGTCGTAGATTCAACATACCAACACAGATTGCCTTAACTATGCGGCGCACAATAAACCACTTGTACGTTGATTGCAAACCTCTACCTGAAGCGAAATCTTCAGCAACAACAATTTGTACCAGCGCGTACAGTAGAGTGGCACAGACACCCATGACCGCATCGCTTTATTGAACTCTCGCAACAGCAAAAAGTCCGTCACCCAGGTTGAACAAGATCTCTGCCGACAACCCGACACCTGTTACCGATCATGGCCAGGAAGATGGGATTACAATGAACTGTGCACATCCATCAGATCTTCTGTTCGACCTTCCCAAAACAGGGGATACAGAGAGTTTGGCCGGCAAAACGACGGGTACGCGATTCCATGGTCTTTTCGCCGCAGTGCTCGCAGACCAGACTCTGGAGAACTCGAGCCGGCCGGGGCGCTCCCTGTTGAAGTTCTGTCACCACAAACATCTCCGCCAGCGGCAATGTCATCAATCTGGTCTGTGCTGCAGACCGCAGATCACCCAGACGCTTTATTTCATCCTCAGTGGCGTTTCCGGTGCTGTTTTTTTTCGACAACTCGCTCATCTCTTCATCCATATCACTGCGGGCCGCCGGATTCAACACAGCACGGAACCCCTCGCCTGTGACCTTATGGAAAAACGAAAAGGCCATCTTGCCGTAATCACGATGGATGAGATTACCTTTTCCCATGGTGGCACCGGTTAAAAACTGGATGGCATCAACACCGCACATATCTGTTTCCACAACAGCAACAATTTCCTTGTCCGATGGATTGCCAAGCTTTTGCAAAGCCAACTCAGCCGCCCGGATACCAATGGCCAGACCAGGACAGGAGTGGCCGTGAAAGGCGATCGTTTTGTTGATACGTTCCTCGGAAATCTGACAGCTCATACACAACTCCTTCATGTTTGCGGCAGCACCACAGGCTGCCCATCAAGACGATGAATATGCACCGGCAGGCCGTAGACCTGTCTGATCATTTCGGCAGTAACCCTGTCCGGTGTGGTTATGGCGTGAATACCGCCCTTTTTTAAAAAAACAGCCCGATCCGCATAGCGCAGCGCCATGTTCACGTCATGCATGGTCATTACCACGGCAAGACGACGCCCGTTGACCAGTCGACGGATCATCTGCATCATTTCGACCTGATTTTTCAAATCAAGTGCGCTGGTGGGTTCATCAAGCAGCAGCAGCGACGGTTCCTGAACCAGGGCCCGGGCGATGCAAACCTTTTGAACTTCGCCGCCGCTCAGTGTATCCATATACCGCATGCACAGATGCGTCAGGCCGAAAGAATGGATAACAGCAGAGACTTTATCGAGATCATCCCGATGCATCCGCCAGCGGATATGGGGAGAACGACCCATGAGAACAGCGTCAAACACTGTTAATCGTGAAGCTTCATTTTTCTGGGAAACATAGCCGATGTCACGGGCTATGTTGGCCGGCGGCAGGGTGAGAATATCTTGTTCTTCCATGAGCACAACGCCTGCGGATGGCCGCTGCATAGCATTCATGCATTTAAGCAGCGTGGTCTTCCCCACCCCGTTCGGCCCAAGAACGGCAAGAAGTTCGCCACGTTCTACAGAAAAATTGATATCAGTCAGAATCGGACGCCCGTTGTAGGCAAAGTGCAGATCACAGACTGTAAACATTAGGCTCGCTGTCCACGAATGATCATCCACAGAAAAGTCGGCGCACCGAGAAAAGCGGTCAGCACCGACACCGGTACCAGATGCGGCGTCAGCATCAGCCGGGCAACTGTATCGGCAAGCAGTAACAGCAGTGCCCCGCCGCCCAGGGAGGCGGGCAGTAAAAAACGGTGGTCCGCACCGATGAGACGACGAAACATATGCGGAATCACCAGACCGACAAAACCAATGATACCAAGAAAGGCTATGATCACCGCGGTGATCAGGCTGGCCAGGAACATGCCGGTCATCCGTACACGTTCCACCCGCACTCCCAACCCCCTTGCCGTTTCATCACCGGCAGCGATCGCATTGTAACTCCAGCTGTTGGTCCAGAAGTAAAAAAAGCAGACCAGCGTGACCGTGCCTGTGATACCCAGTTGCGTCCAGGAAGCCCGGCCGGTATCACCAAAAGTCCAAAACACCATGGCAGCCAGCTGCACGTCCGAGGCAAAAAACTGAAGAAACATCGTGGCGGCGGTAAAAAGCGCACCAAGGGCAACGCCTGCCAGAATCATCGTTTCCGGCGTGGAGCCACGCAAGCGAGCGATAAAGATGATGACAGCCGAGGCAACCAGACTGGTCACAAATGCTGCTGCCGTCGTGACAAAAGGGCCAAGGATGGTCACCGCACCCTGTCCGGATGAGGTGAAACCAGTGCCAAGCATAACTGCAAAAGCAGCACCAAAAGCAGCGGCATGGGAAATACCCAGAGTAAAAGGCGAACCCAACGGATTACGGAGAATAGCCTGCATCACCGCCCCGGCCACGGCCAGTCCGCCACCGGCCACAACAGCCGTCAAGGCCTGGGGAAGACGAATGCCCCGTACAATGGCATCAACACGCGGATCAGGGCTCTTGCCGACCAGGCCGGCAACAACATCGGCAACCGGCACCTTTGCCGCTCCCAGTCCCAGAGAAAGAACAACGACCAGACCAAGGGCGACAAAAATCAACCCGATGATCATGGTCTTCCAGCTTAAATAGCGGAAGTATTCCTCAGGAACCTGGCCTCGGTTCACCTGCATCAGCGTACCTGCAGACGGGTAAAGATCAGGTTGGAGAACATGGTGTTCATGGTGGAAAATACCGGCTTACCGATCACGGATGTGTAGATTTCATCGGCCTTGACAGCAGGATCGATGTCTTGAAACCTGTCCGGATACAGGGTTTTACCGATAAAGTAGGCGTTGGCGAGAATGGATTCGAAATTCTGAGCGTACCAGTTGTAGGGAAGCACACCGAACACCTGTCCGTCAGCAACCGCACGTAGCGTGGCATATGCCGGATCTGTGCGTAACTCATAAAGACCACCGGCCTTCTCCCCCATCTGTAACGTGGACAGATCGACAAACAGATAGTCCGGATTCCAGCTGACAATCTGCTCCCTGGCAATAATAGAATGACTCAAACTTTTGCCTGCCCCCTGCAGGGCAAGATTACGGGCGCCGATAAACGTAAAAGGCGGATAGGCGGGTTCTGTGGACTGCAATCCATGCGGGCCTTTGAAGGCGACCCCGCCCAGATAGACGGAAGGTTGTTCATCCACAGAAATACCGGCAGTACGGGCCTGCAGATCGTGGATGGTTTTTTCAAAGTACGCAATAACTGTTTCAGCTCTCTCACTCCGACCGACAACTTCACCCATAAGCCGCAGTGCGGCCTGAAACTGGGGTCGACGGGCACCCAGATCACCGCTGTCGATCGCTACAACCGGAATACCGGTTTTTGCCTGCAGTTTGTCGGGTTTGTCGCCCAGGCCCATAAAAATCTTGAAGATGACCTGTGGAGCCGGATCAAGGGTCAGGATTATCTCTGGATTGTCCAGACCGCGAAATTGCCCAAAAACCGGCATGTCTTTAAACTGCGGGTTAGCCAGGGCATAAGGGCGGGCGTCAAACGCACTGTGTCTGGTTTCAATATCATCCACAGCCACCACTCGGTCCTGGGCTTGCAGATAACAGAGTAAGCGTAAACAACCCGAACCCGAACAGATAACCCGTTTCACTGTATCGGGGAGGACAACGGTACGTCCTGATGCATCGGTGACGGTGTGACCCTGAGCAGCCTGCACAGCAAAAAGCAACAGCAAGAGAACCAAAGCACGATAGATCATGACACCCTCTTGAACTGCAGACAGGTACCATGTACTCCGTACAGAACGTACCTGGAACAGGGTTTTATACACAGACGGGGATACAGATTGCCTCACTCCTGTTCCTGCACAGGTGCTGAAGCAGCAGGGACAACAGCAGAATCACCTCTCGCCAACCCGGTTTCCCGGTGAAGCTGAGACAGCACCGGTATAACACGTACTGAAAAACAATAACACCTTAGCCGTCGCGCACAGATTTACAAGAAAAATGTTACACAACATGCAGACATGTTACCTGGTTTTATGTCACCGCGATGAACCGGCAAATGACCGATCAACAGCCTGTTGAGCTGCAACCTTTGCACTGCAGGATTCTGCCGGCCGGCAGGAAGAGAGACAGGCAGATTCGGCAGACGACACTCATCGACCGGCAAAATATCTGTTGATCACAACGCTTCACTGCCGACCTCGCCGGTACGGATTCGCATGACATGCTCAAGATCAAAGACAAAAATTTTGCCGTCACCGATCTTGTCTGTCCAGGCAGCCTTCTGAATGCCCTCAACCACCCGGGTCAGCTGGCTCGCATCAATCGCCACCTCTACCTTCAGCTTTGGCAGAAATTCAACAGCATACTCTGCACCACTGTACATTTCAGTGTGGCCCTTCTGTCGGCCAAACCCTTTCACCTCAGTCACCGTCATCCCTTTAACGCCTAAGGTTGTGAGGTTTTCCCGAACTGCATCCAGCTTCGCCGGTTTAATAATTGCAACAACCAACTTCATACATCTCTCCATTGCAAACAGTTACATACATCATTTATTTTGCTGATAAGCTGCCTGTGGTTCTCCAGGTAGAGCACCAATCATACCTTGTTCGGCCCCGGGTATCCGACCTGTTCAATACAACAAAAGTACACGAAATAAACCTTGTAAGACGCTACGTTTTTAAAAAATGTTTCTTTTTTACCGGCTGAACAGCCGGATAGAGTGCAGACGATGTCCCTGCAGCGATGAGCGCACCACAGCGTCCTTTCGGTGTTGACAGTCTCAATAAATAAAGAATCATTGCGCAGCAACGAAAAATAGAGGAGTCTATAGTCAGCATTGGATTTCCTTCTCCTCACCCAAGAAGTTGAGGCCATCACATGCCCACCGTTACCCGCCAACCGATTGATGACCGCCGCTGGCAACGCATCGTCCAAACCATGCAGCGTCATAACAACCGACCCGACGCCCTCATCGAAACACTGCATACTGTACAGGACATCTACGGTTACCTGGACAGCACCATCCTCTCTGCTGTTGCCAATCACCTCAAAATCCCTCCTGCCCGGGTGTTTGGGGTTGCCACCTTTTACAATCACTTCAGTCTCAAGCCAAAGGGCGACCACACCCTGGTGATCTGCACCGGCACAGCCTGCCATGTCAAAGGCAATGATCAGGTCCTTGCATGGATGCACGAACACCATCACCTTGCTCCCGGAGAGACCAGTGCAGACAATCGTCTTTCGCTGGTTGAGGCCCGTTGTGTCGGTGCCTGTGCCCTGGCGCCGGTTATCCTGTGTGATGGAGTACTGACGGGCAGAAAGAGTTTTGAAGAGACAACCATGGTCATTGAGGAGTGGTTAGGCAATGCATCGTGAAACGATAGACCGGATCATAACGGAGCACCGACAGTTTCTCGACCAATTCGACCACCATGTGTTCGTCTGCTCCGGTCTTGGTTGTCCTCGGAATGATGAGATAAGACGAGCCCTTGAGCGAGCTGTACAAACGCAACACCTGCAGGACGCCGTCCTCATCCGCAAGGTTGGTTGCATGGGGTTGTGTTCTGCCGGCCCGCTTGTTCTGATCCAGCCTCAGGAGCTGATGTACCAGGGTGTGCAGCCGGAAGACGCAGAAGAAATCATTGCCTCTCTTGGTAAAAGTCCGATACAGCGGCTGCTGCTGCCGGCAGACCTGGCTTTTTTTACCCGGCAGCATAAGAATGTCCTCCGCCTTTCCGGCCGTATTGATCCTGAAAGCCTGCCCGATTATCTGGTTGCCGGCGGCTATCAGGCACTGCTGAAAACCCTTGCCACGCTGCAGCCGCCGGATATTCTTCGCTCTATCCAGGACAGCGGACTGCGCGGCCGCGGTGGTGCCGGATATCCCACCGGACTGAAATGGGCCACTGTTGCCAAGGCACAGGGTTCGCCGAAGTACCTGATCTGTAACGCCGATGAGGGTGACCCCGGCGCGTTCATGGATCGTTCACTTCTGGAGAGTACACCGCATGCCATCCTGGAAGGGATGATCATGGCAGCCTATGCTGTTGGTGCCAGCCAGGGATTTATCTATATCCGGGCCGAATATCCGCTGGCTGTCCAACGGTTGAAACGGGTCATCCGTGATGCCGAGCAAAACAACCTCCTGGGGCATTCCATCTGCGGTTCAAACCTCAACTTCCACATACAGATCCGTCTTGGAGCAGGTGCCTTTGTCTGTGGTGAGGAAACCGCTCTGATCCGGTCGATTGAAGGGAAACGCGGCCTGCCCCGGCCCCGGCCGCCCTACCCTGCTGAAAAAGGGCTATGGGGGTGTCCGACCCTGATCAACAATGTGGAAACCTATGCCAACATACCACCGCTTATCACCCATGGACCTGAATGGTGCGCCAACCTCGGTACTGACAAAAGCAGGGGAACCAAAGTGTTTGCCCTCACCGGCAGAGTCCGGCACACCGGTCTTATTGAAGTGCCGATGGGTATGCGGTTGCGGGAGATTGTCGACGATATCGGTGGCGGTCTGACGGAAGGTCACACCTTGAAAGCCGTGCAGACCGGTGGACCGTCGGGCGGCTGTATCCCCGCCGCATTACTCGACACACCGGTCAGCTATGAGAGCTTAAACGAGCTGGGATCGATCATGGGTTCCGGCGGCATGATCGTTATTGACGAAACATCCAGCATGGTTGATATCGTCACCTACTTCATGGCCTTCTGCCGGGATGAATCCTGCGGCAAATGTACGCCGTGCCGCGTGGGTACGGCCCAAATCCACAACCTGCTCATCAAATTTCAAAACCACCGGGCCACCATGGCGGATCTGGAGATGTTGGAATGGTTGTGCGATCTGCTCAAGAATACCAGTCTCTGCGGCCTTGGTCAGTCAGCTCCAAACCCGGTGCTCAGCGCCCTGCGCTTTTTCCGCCGGGAGTTTCTCGATTGCATCGCAACCGAACAGGCCCATGAAGAGGTGAAACCATGACCACACCGATTCTTACCCTGACCATCGACGGAAAAGAGGTCAGCGGCCTTGCCACCGAAACCATCCTGCAGGTCGCCCGGGAAAATGGTTTTTCCATCCCGACCCTCTGCTGGCTGGAGGGACTGACCAGTGTCGGTTCCTGTCGTCTCTGCATGGTTGAGCTCCGTGGCAGCACAGCATTGCACCCGGCCTGTATCACACTGATCCAGGAGGGTATGACGGTGACCACCTCTTCGGAACGGTTGCTGCGGTATCGCCGTGCCATTATCGAGCTGCTTTTCTCCGAGCGCAACCATGTCTGCGCCGTCTGTGTGGTCAACGGCCACTGCGAACTGCAGAGTCTGGCACAACAGCTGGGGCTTGATCATATCAGCTTTCCCGGTCTGTATCCCGCGCTTCCCGTCGACGCATCACACAGCCGGTTTGTCATGGACCACAACCGTTGCATCCTGTGCACGCGCTGTGTCCGTGTTTGCAGCGAAATTGAAGGTGCCCATACCTGGGATGTAAAAGATCGAGGTATTCGCAGTCGAATCGTTGCCGACCTTGATACTCCCTGGGGTGACTCAACCACCTGCACCGGCTGTGGCAAGTGTGTACATGTGTGCCCCACCGGTGCCCTGTTTGAAAAGGGGAAATCAGTGGCGGAAATGTTCAAAAAACCACCTGCCCTCCCCTATCTCAAGGCAACCCGAGCCCAGGAGGTGTGATGAAAAAACTGCGACTTGCCACCCTCTGGCTTGATGGCTGTTCAGGCTGTCACATGTCACTGCTGGATGCGGATGAACGACTGCTTGAACTGACTACTTTTTTTGATATCGTGTACAGTCCGCTTGTTGATGTGAAGCAGTTTCCCGAGAAGGTGGACATCACCTGTATTGAGGGGGCCATCAGCTCACCGGAGGATGAACGTTTGCTTGCCGAGGTGCGAAAACGTACCCGTCTGTTGGTTGCCATGGGTGACTGTGCGGTCACCGGGAACATCCCGGCCATGCGCAACATCGAGGGCGCACCTGCCATGCTGCAAAACATCTACACCGGCCAAGAGCTCCTGCAGCCGCAGGTTCCGGGGACCGATATACCAGTCTTAAACGACAAGGCATTACCGATCCATCACTTTGTTCCGGTTGACCTGTTTATCCCCGGCTGCCCGCCGAGTGCCGACACGCTGTTCACCACTCTGACAGCTCTGGTAAAAGGGGAAACCGATCAGATCCCTCTGCCGGCCTGTTTTGGTGCGTAGGAGGCGCCATGCAACAGATTACCATTGCTCCGGTCACCCGCATTGAAGGTCATGCATGCATCCGTCTGTTTGTAGATGACAATGGTGGTGTGTGTGATGCCCGGTTTCAGGTGACCCAGATCCGGGGCTTTGAACGATTTATCACGGGCCGTCCTTTTTTTGAAATGCCTTCGCTTACAGCCCGTATCTGCGGCATCTGCCCGGTCAGTCATCAACTGGCATCAGCCAAGGCCTGTGACCAACTGCTGGCTGTAACCATCCCGGCCACCGCCGCCCGGTTACGTGCCATTCTCAACTTTGGACAACTGATACAGTCCCATGCCCTCAGTTTCTTTTACCTCTCCGCACCGGACCTGCTTTTAAGCATGGACCACCCGGTTGCCACCCGTAACTTCTTCGGTGTAGCGGAAAAAGATCCGCAATTCGCCCGCGATGGTATCGGGTTGCGCAAGTTCGGCCAACAGGTGATTGAACGTCTGGCCGGTCGACGCATCCATCCGACCTGGGCTGTTCCCGGCGGAGTCCGCTCACCCCTGGAACATTCAGCCCGCGACGCCATACTCAGCGATCTGCCGGCCATGCAGACGCTCGTTCGCAACCACCTGCAACGCTTCCAGGATTCACTGAGCCGCTATCAGGAGTATGCCGACAACTTCGGCAGTTTCCCCAGCCTTTTTCTCAGTCTGGTGGGTGATCAGGATCAACTGGAACATTACCACGGCAACCTGCGCTTCATTGATGCCCACGGCACAACGATTATCAACGACTTTTCCCCGGCAAACTATCAGGAGTATATCGGCGAAGCGGTCGAACCCTGGACGTATCTCAAGTTCCCCTACTACCTCCCCCAGGGATATCCGGACGGCATGTACCGGGTCGGCCCCCTGGCCCGTTTAAATGTCAGCCGGTGCTGCGGCACCCGGCATGCCGACTCTGAACTCAGCCTGTTTAAACAGCTGGCCGCAGGCAAACCCGTGCTGAACTCCTTCCATGCCCACTATGCCCGACTGATCGAAGTGCTCTACGCCCTTGAGATGATGGAGCAGCTGCTGGCTGATTCTTCAATCCTCGACCCCCATGTCCGGGCCGTTGCCGGTGTCAACCAGTTTGAGGGCATCGGTGCAATTGAGGCCCCCCGCGGCACCTTGATCCATCACTACAGGGTTGATGCAGATGGCCTCATTGTCCGGGCCAACCTGATCATTGCCACAGGGCATAACAACCTGGCCATGAATAAGGCGATTCTTCAGGCAGCACGCCGATATATTGTCAACGATCGTCTTGAAGAGGGAATGCTCAACCGGGTTGAAGCAGTGATCCGCACCTTTGATCCCTGCCTATCCTGCTCTACCCATGCAGTGGGGAGCATGCCTTTTGTGATTGAACTCATTGCCCCTGACGGGCAGTGTATTGATCGGATCCGGCGCTGATCAGAGAAAAGACCATCTGCTGCAAGAGGTCCTCGCCGATTTTTCTTTACAGTGATGTGTTTGTTTTCGTCCAGGCAGGGCAACCGTCCGGCGGCAGCGATTTTCTGAAAGCCATGGCAAAATCGTCAACTACCGACCTTTCTTCAGGTCTTCCCCTTATCAATGGTCACCGTAAAATCCTCCAGCTGCACTAAACCGTCCTTTCCCTCACCAACGAGGAAAAAGGACACTGATTGCCGCTGTTTCGGATTATAGAAGGAAAACTCCACATGCCCCTCCTCACCGGTATGGAGCACGGGAAAGTTGTCAAATGGAAAGGCCTGACTATCCTCATTCCATTCCTTGACAAGCAGGTTCAGGGTAACTCCCCTGGTCGGTGCCTTGACAGCCTTCACCCGCACCGAAACATGTACTGTTGATTTGGCCGGAAAATCAAGATACTGGGCCCCAACCAGATTTTCATACCACTCATTGGCCATCTTTTCCGGAAGTTTGAGCACTTCACCTCTGGCAAACCGAAGGACCCGCGGCCCTGCCTGTGTTTGCAGTTTGTTATCAAGGAGGCGGGCAATGGCAAGGATCTTTGCTCCCTGACCGCTGCTATCCCGCTGAAACTCCGCAGGCGGATCACCAAGAATGCTCGTTGCCTTTCCCACCCGGCAACTCCCGCTGCCGGTGGTGCACTCATAACGCAGATTGTCCTCGGTCAACCAGCGCAGCTTGGAGGCAGTGTACGACACCATGTCGCGCGGCCGCTCATAGTCACGAAAGAAACTGCGTCCTATAAGAGAGGACGGCACAGGCAGCTGCAGATAATCCAGCACAGAGACAGTGATATCAACCAAACCATAGCCACCGGTTTTGATGCGCGGCAGCTGCTTTTGTTCGGGGGCCAACACAATACCCAGGCCCCAGCTGCTGATCCAGTCCGCCACTGCTGAACCATGAGATTCATCGGACGTGACCACGACCAGCGTATCTTTGAACACCCCATCCTGGCGCAGCTCTCTGATGAACCGGCCCACTGCCCGGTCAAGGGCGACAACACTGGCCATCCGCCGCGAACCGTACCGCTCTGCCGCCTCATCGGTCACCCCATAGGGCTGGTGGGTGCCCACTGTCAGCAGGGTCAGCATCCAGGGAGCCTTCTTGTTGCGCAGTTCACGGATATAGGTGCGGGCACCACGGAAAAACACGTCATCGATCGGGCCCCATTCAAAGGCAAAGGGATTGGGCTCGGTGAACCACTCACTGCCGTGGACCTGCTGAAACCCGATCACCTCCATAACCTTGTCCTTTGCCATGAACTGCAGGCCGGCAGCCTGGAGATAATGGGTTGACCACCCATTGTCCGCCAGCTGGGCAGGCAGACATTCACCTGCCCGGGCAGGGTCGAGCAACAGTTCAAAGGCCTTGGGTGTGTCAAAAGAGAGCTTACTGTAATCGCCGCACAGGATCGAATAAAGACCGCGAATTGTCTGATGACTGTGCACCGAAAAGTCAGGGATAAGCATGGCCTGGGTCGTATTTTTCGCCAGGTTTTCCATGGTTAACGTATCAGATTTCACTGCCATGGCATGGCGTAATTCAGGATAATAGTAGTTAGAAACCCCTTCAAGTACCACGATGAGCACATTTTTGGCCTGTCCCTTTTCGCTGAGCAAAGCCGTGCCTGTCAGATCAGACCGTTGCAACGTTTCAGGTAAGGTTGTTTCTTCAGAACCTTGGGTCGCATAAAATATCATCGAAGACACAGCATCTTCGGTGAACCACTGCAACCCGTTATACCGGGCGGCCACCGGCTGTTCATCATATCGACTGCCTGCCACGCCCTGGGCAAGAAACAGGCACAAGGCTGCAGCACCGACCAGGATCCCCCCCTTAAGGCGGGAACGCGGCGCAGGCCGTACAGCAACCAAAATCGGCAGAATGATCAGCGCCCCCACAACCCAGGGCGCGGAGAGCTTGAAACCGGCAACACTGGCGCCGACAAAGTCAGCATCTGTCAGATAATGCAGGTCCTGCCAGGTGGGCAACCGCTGCAGCGCTGCAAACAACTCGATGCTTGTCGCCTGAAACACGCCCCACAAGATGACCAGCGGGACCCGTAACCAGGCAGGACTGCAGCGGGCAATCGCATACAGCAAAACCCCGACAGCGATGTCGGAAAGCAGACCAATGGGCCGGCTCAGACCGCTTGTTGAAAGACGGAAGAGCGCCGGTAACATACACACCGCTGTCAGAGCGACCGGTGAAAGAAATCGTACGGCTTTTTTTAATGCATTCATCATAGAAAAAGTTGATCATAAAAAAGAGGAAAACATTGAAAAGACAACAGAATAAAACCGTTGCACGAAAGACACAGGTACCATCCAGGGTGGTTATCGTATCTCACCAATATACTGTATAATTGTAAAATAATATAGATACGGGGAGCAATAAAGCCAGACAAAAGCGAAGAACCATTGTTGTGTCAGGAGACGTTCTCACACATCAGGATATTTTTTTGCAAACGCTTTTTCAGAAAAGATTGTGCCGATCATCAGCAGTTCATCCTCAGCAGAGAGTGTCATGCCGGGGTCGGGATTGATGTGTAACTCGCCATCATGAAAAACAGCGATCACACTGCAACCCGTGCTCTCACGGATACCGCTGTTCAGAATACTTTTACCGACCAGTTGCGGATGGACCGGACACCGAAAGATATTCAACCCTTCAGTCACCATCAGTACTTTACCGGGTGTCAGGATATTGATGATGGTGTTGACAACGATGGAGGCATGCGACATGACCAGATCAGCGCCGGCAGCATGCAGCCCGGTGATGTTGCGGTCCGGTGTTGCCCGGCTGATGATCTGAATATCCGGCCGCAGATGTCGACAGTAGATGGTGAGATAGATGTTGACATCATCGTTGTGAGTGGTGATGAAGACGGACGGTGCGGATTCAATACCTGCCTTGATCAGGGTCTGATAATCAGCAGCACTGCCGACAATGCAGTTCTCCATATCCTCACAGATACGGGGATTTTTCTCGACCACCCGATGGGCCACCCCCTGTTCCCGCAATGTATCGGCAGCGGCCCGTCCCACCCTGCCCCCGCCGAGAATAAGAATAGGCGCTGAATTGGGGGGTTGCGACTCACCGACAAACGTGCCGTAGGCGTCCAGCTGTTCGGTGGTACCAACCAGCACCAGGACTGTACTCGATTCAATTTTGGTCTCAGGATGGGGCAGAGAAAAATATCCCCGACTCCATAACCCGACAATGTTCAGACCAGTGGCCTGCCGCAGGCCGATCTCACGGATAGTGCGACCAACCAGGTGAGTGCGCATGGCCAGGGCCTCGGCAATGACCAGTTCTTCAAAACGACCGATGATGTTGGAATGGGTGCGGGCTCCCAGCGTACGACGGGCCAGTGAATGGCCGAGCATATTCATAAACTGAAAGACATGACTGCATCCGGCCAGTCGGAGAATGGCGACGGAATCGTCCATGTCGGCATTGGCAATAATCGGAACGTGCGGCGAGATCTCCCGGACCGTGTACACGATGCTGGTGTTCTTCATATCATCGTTGAGCACCACCACCATGGCGGCCCGATCGACACGGGCACGGAGATAGGTATCAGCATCATCAAGCTCGCCCACCAGCACACGATATCCCTGATCAACAAGATCAATGGCCTGCTGCACCTCTGTAACGAGAAACACATAACTGTGCCCATACTGTTTCAGGCGTTGTACAAGCGCGATGCCGATGGGATCGAAACAGGTGATGATAACGTGTTTCGTGATCTCCGCAGGTAACTGTCGGGGTATCCGCGATTTCCTCTGCGCCTCAAGCCAGGGGGCATAGAAGTACTTGATAAAGGTAAAAGGCAGCACTATCAAAAACAGAATAATGCCGGACAGCAGCACAACGATCGAAAAACATTTGCCCAAATCACTGTTAAACGTGATATCGCCGAACCCCAGGGTCGACATCACGGTCAGGGCCCAGTAAAGACCGGTAATCGCTGAGTAGTCACGCCCCTCGTGGAGCATGATGACATGAAACAGGTAGCTGTAGATGGACACCAAAACAATCAGGAAAACGGTGAACTTCACCAGCGAGAGGGCGTTGCGGCGGACCACATGGTTCCGGACGAAAAAAAACATAAGCGAAGGGAGAAATTTCATGGCAAAATCATTAGACTAAAAAGAGATTCGCAGAACAGTACATCATGGTTTCCCTGACAACAAGACCTCTCTGCCAATGAATCTCCCGACTCAGAAACAGGTACTCTTCCAAAAATCCTGGTATAGACGTGGTTGCAACAAAAACAGCCGCAGCGAATATCCTGTGCGCAAAACGTTCATCAACCCATCTGAAATCGGACCGGCAACTCTTGCTTTTTACAAAGAGAACTGTATGTTGGCAACAGCTGTTCAACTGTATCGTGACAATGCGCACCGAAACACATCACAGGGATGAACATGCACACTGCTCTCTGCCTGTCACTCCTTTGACATGCACAGCCATGACACGGCAAGATCAATGAAAAACATGCTCCCCAGTCAGGCCGGAAGAGGGGTATCCCCTTCTGTGCTGCAACCGGGTCTGTACAGCATTCGTCTGAAAAATCAGCCGGCACTCCATCAAACCACCCACCCTGGAGGAACATGATCTCCGTCAACACCATTATCTTAATGACCGGCATTCTCCTGCTGCTCGGCATCGGTTCAAGTAAGTTCTCAACCCGAATCGGCATGCCGATGCTCGTTCTCTTCCTGGGCGTCGGTATGCTGGCAGGGTCAGAGGGTATTGGTCGGATTGCCTTTGAAGACTATCATTTTGCCAACATCATCGGCAGTATAGCCCTGGCGGTGATCCTCTTTGATGGTGGTCTGCATACCACACTCCAGGCGGTACAGACATCGTGGCGAGCCGCTCTTCCCCTTGCCACCGTGGGTGTACTGCTGACCTCGGTACTCACCGGTGCTGCTGCAGCCTGGATCCTCGGCATCCCTCTTCTGCACGGTATGCTGCTTGGTTCCATCGTCGGTTCCACAGATGCGGCCGCTGTTTTTTCAACGCTGCGCACCAGCGGACTGCGGCTTTCGCCACGCGTTACCGCGATCCTTGAGGTGGAGAGCGGCTCCAACGACCCCATGGCTATTTTTCTCACTGTTGCTCTTATCAGCCTGATCATGGGCACGGCCAACTCGTTCTCGGAAATGATCCTCTTTTTCATCCTCCAGTTCGGTGTCGGCAGCATAGTGGGTATTGGCGGCGGTTTCGCGGCTGTCTGGCTGGCCAATCGAATCAATCTCGACTATCCCGGTCTTTATCCGATTCTGGTGCTTGCCTGCGGCCTGCTTATCTTTGGAGTGGCTGCTGTTTTTGAGGGCAGCGGCTTTCTTGCCGTTTACCTTGCCGGGATTGTCCTGGCCAACAAGTCTCTGGTGTACCGCAACGGAATCCTTCAGTTTCACGATGCTGCAGCCTGGCTCAGCCAGATCGTGCTGTTTGTTATGCTTGGCCTGCTCAGCTTCCCCAGCCGCCTGACAACGGTTGCCCTGGATGGGCTGATCGTGGCCCTGGTGCTCATCTTCATCGCCAGACCGGTGGCAGTGTGGCTCTCTATTTTTCCCCTGCGTCTCAACCTCCGGGAGCTCACCTTTCTCTCCTGGGTTGGTCTTAAGGGCGCTGTCCCGGTCACCCTGGCCACCTTTCCCCTCCTCGCGGGGGTACCGCACAGCCAGCTGATCTTCAACGTTGTGTTCTTTGTGGTGTTGATCTCCGCCATTACCCAGGGATGGTCGCTGGCTCCGGTTGCCCGCTGGCTCCGTCTGGGCATACCAGCGGACACCACCCCGCCGATCACTATGGAAATCAACGCGCTGCGCCATGTGGACGGTGAAATTGTCGAGTACCGGGTTGCGGCCAATTCACTGGTTGCCGACAAAACTCTCCGTGACCTCGCCCTTCCCTACGACATGACCGTCACCCTGGTGGTTCGGGATGATGAGGTGATCATGCCGCGGGGCAGCACAGTGCTTAAACCGGGTGATAAGGTGTTCGTGGCCATGCGTAAAAAAATCAAACCGCTCCTGGATTGCCTGTTTGATACCTGTGCAGAACCATTGATCCTGCATCCCGGCGAACGTATCATCTTTCGTGCCGACCACACTGTCCGTCAACTCTGCACCCTCTTCTCCCTCGGCTGTCAGCAGGAAGTGCAGGATACCCTGGGTTCGCTGATCAAAGACACGCAGCTCAGTGCTCCGTACCGGCTCGGCCCCTTTCTCGTCACCCCCGGAACAGATGCCAAACTCGTCACCCTGGTGTATTCTCCACTTGAAATCAGCACGTTAAACATCAGTAATCAACCGATACCTCAAATCACGCCGGAAACTGATCAGGCGCACAATCTATCATGAGGCAGGTCTACAGCCGAAATTTACCCGGCAACCGGCCCCTTGTCGGCTTGATTTGACAGGAGCATGTCATGCGTAATTTTCAGAATATCCTCTATGTCAGCACCGGCCTGAGCGATGAAACCGAAGGTCTTAAGCATGCCCTGGCCCTGGCCCATACCAACGATCTTCCACTAACCTTTTTCCTGACGTTCCCGAGACTGGGCACAGCTGAGCAGGCGTATCAGGAAAAATTTCAGGCGTTTCTCGTCCAGCAGGCAGAGACCGCCCTTGAAAATGCCCGGGCAGCTCTCCAGCTGGCCGACAATGTCCCTCTTGTTCGCCTGGTTGTTGAAGACGATCAAAAATCACCGATCAGCAGCATTGTCCGTCGTGTGCAGCAGCATGAGCATGACCTGCTGATTAAAGAGGCCGAGCCACAGGAAGAGCCCGGCTTCAAGACCATGGACATGACACTGCTGCGACAGTGTCCCTGCTCTATCTGGCTGGCTCATCCGATCACCCGGTCTCACCGGGATATCCGGGTGGCAGCGGCGGTCAATCCGGAAAACCGCGATCAGCTCCACCGCGATCTGTCACTGTGGATACTGGAGATCAGCCGGACCCTGGCCGGTTACTGTAACGGCCGGCTGGATATCTGTTCCTGCTGGGATTTTGAATTTGAACGATACCTGCGGGGCAGCAGCCTAGCCGACATGCCGGATCGCAACATCCTCGGCGCTGTTGACTATGCAGAGGCTGCACATTTTGCCGAACTCAACGACCTCATCCATGAGGCAGGTATTGATGAGCCCTTTCATGTTCACCGATTAAAAGGCCGGCCGGAAGACCGGATCCCCGCCTTTGTCCGCGGCAGAGGCATTGATATCCTGGTCATGGGCTCCATGTCCAGAACCGGTATTGCCGGATTTTTCATAGGCAATACGGCTGAAGACATCATCAACCAGCTCAACTGCACCCTGGTGGCCCTCAAGCCGGTCACACTCATCGAGTCGGCCGGTATTTAAGCCACAGGTACACCGGCCCTGTGCCCTGAACCACGGCCATGGACAGTCTTCCTGTCCATGGCCATCGGTTGCAGCGCAGCGGTTCAATCAGCGAATAAAATTCATCGCTATCTTGTTTTCACGTTCCGGCGGGGGAACAGCCCCTTTACCATGTTCAATCAGGTGTAACAACCAGGCCATATTCTTGGCAAGGACCCGCATAATCTGCCGGCCTTCCTCATCTTTCATCACCTCGCCCGGCCGCATCCCGTGAACAACGTTCCAGTAGTTGGACGTCGGTATCAGCATCTCGGCATAACAGAGAAAATTGTTCAGCTGATTAAAGGCAGGTAAGCCGCCGGACCGGCGAACAGCCACCACCGATGCACCCACCTTATGCCGCAGCATACTGTCATTGGCACCGGTTACATAAAACGCCCGGTCAAGAAAGGACTTCATGGTCCCGGCCACGGCCGAATAGTGCACCGGTGTTCCCAGCAGGATACCGTCCGCCCCCTTCATCAGCTGAATCCACTCATTAACCGGATCGTCGGTCTGGATACACTGCTCATTCTTCATCTTAAAGCACTGGCCGCAGGCAAGGCAGCCCCGAACCGGCTTGTTGCCGACATGGACGATCTCTGTGGCAATGTTCTGCTTTTCCAGCTCCTCTGTGACCATGGACAACGCATGCCAGGTGTTGCCCTTTGCATTCGGGCTACCGTTGAAGGCGACAATTTTCATGTGGACTCTCCTTGACTAATCATGATGCATTTCTTTTCTTTTCCCAGTAAAGTGACTACCTTGTACCATACTTTACTCCACGTGAACAATGTACTTTTCCAAACAGGGGGTAACTTGGCATGGCAGCATCACCTCAATCAGCATCAGCGCAATCCGCTTTTAACGGTTTAACCCCGGAGCGCATCCTACAGACGGTTGAAACCAGTCTCAACACCACCTGTACCAACCTCTGTCGCCCATACAACAGTTATATCAACCGCGTGTATGAGATAGAAACCAGTGATGGCGTCGGCCTGGTGGTTAAATTTTATCGTCCCGGCCGATGGTCGCAGCAGGCAGTCCAGGAAGAGCATGATTTTCTGTTAGAACTGGCAGCCGAAGAGATCCCTGTGATCGCACCGTGTGCCTTGCGTCAGGGCGGCACCCTCGGTGTTGATGACAACCTCCTGTATGCCGTGTTTCCACGCAAAGGCGGCAGAGGTGTTGACGAGCTCAATGAGGAACAGTGGTCAGCCATTGGTCGTCTGCTCGGTCGTGTCCATATGGTGGGAGCACGGTCGACGGCACCGCATCGCAACCGGATGCATCCTGCCGTGACCACCGCGGCCCAGGTGGACTATATCCTCGCCAGCGGGCTCATTCCCAAGGATCTTAAGCAGGCCTATCAACACATAAGTCAGCAGATCATCGCTGTGATTGAACCGCTTTTTGCCGATCAGGCCTATAGCCGCATCCATGGTGACTGCCACCGTGGCAACCTGATTGATCGCCCCGGGGAATCGCTCTATCTGATAGATTTCGACGACATGGTCCTCGGTCCACCGGTGCAGGATATCTGGATGCTGCTGCCTGGCCCTCTTGAGGAAGGTACCGTTGAAATCGACCTGTTCATTGAAGGATACGAGACCTTCCGCCCCTTTGATCGCTCCAGCCTTCGTCTGATAGAACCGTTACGAGCCATGCGATTTATCCATTATACCGCCTGGTGTGCCCTGCAGGTGGTTGAGGATGGGAAGACCTGCGTGTATCCTGACTTTGGATCCCGTCAATACTGGGAGGATGAAATTGCAGACCTGCACGATCAGTGGGAGCGCATCAGGTCTGCCATACACGCCCCTGACAACCGGCTTGAGCATGCCTGGTGAAGCAGTGCATCCGCTTTCCGGCGTGATGGAACTGCTCAAATAAGAATCAGGCTCGTTTTGTCGCCCACAGGGTACAGGCTAAAAAATACTTCCACAGATCCCCGATTCCCTGTATAGTTGCCGGCGGATGGAAGCATTTCAAAGTCCAACCTGGCGGGTTGTGCAGAAGTACAGCTGTACGATTGTCACTTGCCAAGGAACACAAAAGTATTTTCGGAGGTTTTTCATGAAACGGATATGCAGGCTTGCAGTTTTCGCAATCGCCGCCCTTGCTCTGGCCGGATGCGGTGCTGCCACTATTGCCCCAAACTATCACTCCACTGATCCTGAGCTCATGCGCGTCGGTGGTGATATGCCTGGTCAGAAAGAACCAGAAATCATCAACATGGGTTCCTACTGTCTCAAAGTGGTTGATACGTGGAAAAGTGAAGGCCAAACACCGGACGGACAACCGATCTGGACAAAAGACAGCTTTCGTAACGTTGTCCCCTGCCGTTAACCATCTCATCTGTCCGGCGTCCGAATCTTCGGGCGCCGGAACACTGCCATACCTCCTCTCTCCCTCTCCCACCCCACACAACGCGTCTTCCCGGCACACAGTATCTGCTGAGGGTACAGCCGCCTTCCGACAACCTGTACGCTGCACACTGTATTGCGATTGGTGCCCGACCATACATTGATACAAGCAGATGGCCCGGTGTTGTCAATAAAAGGTATTTTGTAGCCGTTATGACGGAAAATACGTAGAAAAAGGGATTTTTTTAAGTATGATATGTATAAACCCTTTTCCTTTACCGTGCCGTGGCTGCCGATCCTACTTCAGAACTCATCCAGCACCTTCGTCGCCCCGACTTAAGCATACTGGGCAATGCCATCCGTTCTCTGCCGCCTGCTCAATGGCAAACCCGTATGTTTTTTATGGGAGTGGCGGACAAAGAACTCAAACACCACACCAACGAATCCTTTCCCAGAACACTGCGTAAAACGCAGAACACCCATCCGGTGTTTGTCCTCCGGCAGGGCACCACCGGCCACCAGCTCTGCCCCTGTTCTTCAAAAGGAAATCTGCGAAAACACCGTTACATCACCAAAGGTTGTCAGCTCGACATGACCTCGCAGGTTATGGACAGGAACTCCTTTTTGATCGAACAGTACGTGTTCATCCTTCCTCTGGATCACTGCTTCCAAAAACGTCCCTTCTTTTTTGGACGCGTTCCAGACTGCTGTATCCGTGATCAGCGGGATATGTGGACATGACGCAATCGACATCATCCCTGCTCGACAGCTTTCATCAGTGGCTGGCCTCATTACAGACAACCACTTCAATCATAAGGTTTGTCACAGCTGAATATCGCAAACCGAGCAACAGCAATCTATTCAGCGGGTATGAGGTGGAAGATCTCCATCAGGAGTTTCTCCTCTTCATCCTCGACACCTTTCTGACACCCGCAAAGCTGACCGCCGAAACAGTTCCTCTGCTTCGTACAGCCCAGTATCCACGCATCATTCAACTGGCCTGGAACAAGTTCCTCTGGCAGTGTCGGGAAACCGCCCGCAGTAAACGACATAACCCGCGCGGTTACCTGTATCGGCGGCTGCGGGAGACCATCCAACAGGCTAAAAAACGTTTTACTGTTTCCCGTTCTCAACAGGGCTACCCGCTCTACATCCCTGCGGGACACGCTGTTCAACAGGCACATCCCTTTTGTCTCCCTGACAACGAACAGATCAACGGGTATGGACTCTGGCCTGCACCTCCGCCGGCAGAAGGGAAGATTCCGGAAAAGTATCTGTTTGAGCGTGACTGGCTCCTGGATACTGCCGACTTTTTCTGGCTGCTGGTCGTACAGCGTACAGCCGGCCCCCTCACCGTTCCCATCCGGGAACTCAGCCGCTATATCGCTGACCATCACCCCTGGCTGAACATACCGCAGCGCTATGAAAAAGAGGGTTCAGACATTACACAACACCTCCGCGCACAAGAACGGTCACCGGAAAAACAGCTGCTGTACAACAGTGCCCTGCACTCTGTCGCCCAGCTGGCAAAACAACTCGTTGCCACCTGGCCCATTGAGCAGCAACAGGTTTTTGCACTGCGGTTTGCCGACCCGCCGGTAACGGGGAAAGCCATTACCCGCAATCTCGGCTTTACCAGTCAGAGCCGGGCCTATGGACTGGAACAAAAGGCTAAAGAGTCGATCACACAGTTTACACGCAGCTGGCCGGGTATTCCACTTTCTGAGCTGCCCGAGGAGGTGGCAGTGATCTTTATCGAAGAAATAAAACGACTGTGCAAAAAAAGCCTCTCCTGACCGTAATAACAGGTACAAACCTTTTTTATATTCTGTCTACACACCATGGAAATATACTCTTCCGACCTCATCGATCATCCAGCCTGGCAACAGGCATGGCGGCTTCGGTGCTGCCCGCCTGACCACCTGCTGACCCAGCCGCCCAATGCCCTGCTCACCGAACATCTCAACATCTGTCCCTGGTGTCAGGAAAACCTGACCATGCCCCCCTGGCCAACACCTGCACCTGAGGAACTGATCATTAAAAGGGCCAAACCATCTCCCGGGCAACTCTATACCCTTGATCCTCAGCTGGCCGGCTGGGGACCCAAGGCACGCTACTACAACCCGCCGGTGGTACTTATCCTGGCCTGCCCGGATGAGCACTCGGTCCTTGTCAGTCAGACCTATGGCGAGCCGGCCATGGCCGGGCCCGGGGATATTGAACTGGGATCCACATTCACCGGTTTTGCTCAACCCTGGAACTGCTACACCCTGCAGCAGACGGACCTGGATCTCTGCCTCGGCACTGTTGACAAACAGGTTGCCCCCCATGTGCAGCACCAACACAAAGCCCCCTGGTTTGATCCCAAGCCGGGATCTCTTCTGTGGTTTTTTCGCCATATGGAGGTCGAAACCGGCTATTTTTTCAGTAGCCGGGCAGTCAGCGAATTGATCACTGCACATGACAACAGGCTGCTTACAGGTATAACCAGCATAAATAAAAAACGTATGCTCGAAGATTTACACGGCCTGCCGGTTCGGCTTCCATCTTCTGCTACTGCCACAACCTCCCCGCTTGAGCTGCTTTTCCGGGCAGAGCCGGACCTGCAACAGCTCCCCTTGGCTGCAGCAGACACAAAAACCCAACCCGCTCTTATCTTTACTGTTAAGAACAATCAGCTCACCACAGCACACACCGCAGACATTGTGCTATCAGGAACTGACTATGCTAACGGCCTGCTGACCATCACCGGCACAATTGCCTCCCTGCCGCCCGGCAACCATGCCTGGCTCTTTCGCTGGCATGTTGATGGTCAACTCATCGAACCCGCGGCTGAACATACCGGATACGATAACCAGCTGTTCTGGGTCACCTTCATGCTTACACCGGCACAGACCCGGCCTCCGGCCCGTCTGGTTGTTCGTCTCCTTTGCGAGCCGTCCGGATGAACGGTTCAACACACCACTGGTCCGAACTCGTAGTCCTTCTGCGCAGCAGCAGTCTTGTCAGTAGCCGACGTCTGTATCGCCCCTGCCCGATACCTCTGCCACCAGAATCCATGCTTAACAGTCTGTACGAGCTGGCCGAGCACCAGGGACTTCTTCCTCTTTTTAAACGCCATCTGCTCACCAGTCTGGTCCTGCCGGCCACGTCACCGTCACACAACAATCAGCTGGCCTCTATCCTTGCCGACACCTTTCCCGATTATCCAATGGATAGTCTTTTGCAGGCAAACTGGTGCTGTGTCCCCATCCTCACCTGTCAACAGACGAGCGGCTCGGTTGTCTGGTTGCTCCTGGGTCGCCTTCCCGGTACGGCAACAGTCACCTTTCATGGCCATCCACAACCTGCAATCAGCAGCAGTGAAGCTGCATCTGCGGCACGGTCGGCTGTTCAACGGTTTGTACACTCAGCACAGTACGAGTTTCTCGGCCTTTTTCTCCAGCATCCGGATGACCCGCCGATCACCGGTGGTTCACTCGGCCTGCCCCTGGCTCTGGGCATGCTGCTTCTTGACCGGCACAAACAGTGGCCACCAGGTGTTTTTGTCAGTGGCGGTATCACCGCAGATGGCAGTATACAGCCTGTTACCGGTGAAGAATGCAAGTACGAGGCCGTGGTCACAGACCTCAACCTGTTGCTCTACCCGGAGACCGGCTTGCCAGCAGCTTTCCCGGAGGATACCAGGGTGGTGCGCTGCAGAACCCTGGCCGATGCAATCCTTGCCCTTGATCTTCTTGCAGTTGACACTGACCCCCAACAGATTGCCCACTACCGTACCTGTCTGTCACGTCCTGAACTCTTTTTAAAGGAGTTTGCCACCCTGCCAATCACGTTACTTGCTCTTCCAGAAGGTCGTCGGCTCCTTACCCGCATACAAAACAAACGAAAACACCTCTTCCCAGAGCTGACCAGCTGCCTGAACGCGTGCCAGAACGACCCGGAACGAGCAGAAATAATCGCTCGACTTCTGAGCCCGGATGATGTGGCCCTGCTGAGCCAACAAGGGGATGATGCAGCGATTGCCGCTCTTGACTGGTGTATAATCTGTATTGCTACGGCCAATCGACGCGGCCTAGTGTCTGAAACTACCGGTTGGATCAACCTGGCCCGCAATATAGGTAGACAGCTTTCCACCAAAAAGAAGGCTGACTACACCAACCACCTGTTTGTCACCACCCGGTTCAACTGTTATTGGTTTGCTCCCGACCCACCGGCAGAATTTTCCCGTTATCTGCAGACGGAAGAGCAGATCTATCAGCTCGATCAGTGCGACAACCGTCGCCTTGGCGCTATGTACGGCACCCTGGCACAAAACTACGGATTCTGCGGACCACAGTACAGAGAAGAGTTTATCGACTGTATCTCCAAGACGGAACAAACCTTTGGCCGATCGTATCACCACCAGAAAATGCGGCTTTTTGCCTATCAGATCTACAGCCTTTTAGACTGTTCCCAACTCCAGGAGGCAACAACACTGCTCCACCACTATCTGCAACTGCCCGAAAAGAGCACACCTGGGCAATGGATAGATCGGGCAGTCACACTCAACAACACCCCCACAGAACACACTGCCTTTCAGATCGCGGTTGTCTGTCGTCTACTGGTAGAACTCGCCAACACTGACCAGCTGTTGATCCAGCCTTCTCGGGTCGATCAACTGGCCGCTCTTCTGCCCGCACACCTTATTCACCCCTGGCAGCTGATCGCCTATAATCTTGGCCGACTTGCCCTGATAACCAAACAGCAACAGCGGGCAACTTTCCTGTTTCAGCGTTCTGTCATGGCCTGCACAACAGCAAAGGGCACCATGCTGCCCATGGCTCTGCTGCCTCTGGCCCAGCTCAGCACCATGAACAACTGCAAAGAACAGGCTCTGTCAACCTGCATCAACGTTCTTCAGGATATACGGAACAACGGGCATTTTCATGCCCAGCACTTTGCACCGCTTATCACAGCAACATCCCCTGCTCAGGCACTGAAAAAGGTGCTGGCCGAACCGGGACGGTTTTTTCCTTTCAGTTATCGATAAAAAAAATGCAGGGTGCAGCAAAAAATACGATCTGTGCCCGTACAATAGGAGCAGAGACAACAACCGTTAACACTGTTTGCAATGAACCAGATCAGGACAAACCACCATGCATCAACTCTTTTTGATATTCAACCACAGTTTCACCCCGGACCAGGAGACCAGTGCCCGCACCGAACTCGGAGTTGCCGCGATCGTTGAGATGCCGCCGGAGCTGCAAGAGCTGTGGGCCAATGTACCGCCGGAGTTGCCAGGCCTTGATACCTGGCTGCAGCCCTTTTACCAGTGGATCACCAAGCACTGTCAACCAGGGGACTACATCCTCATCCAGGGCGACTTTGGTGCCGCATACCTGTTGGTTGGTTTTGCAACTGGCCGGCAGCTCATTCCTGTGTACGCCACCACCAGGCGTCAGGCTCGGGAAGAACACTTAAACAACGGCCGCATCCGCATGGAGCACACCTTCAAGCATGTACGATTTCGCCGATATGGTCAGTAAGAAGATATACAGGCAACAAGAAAGTATCCGTACCCTGGAAAGCAGCACAACATGTAAAGGAACAGAACATGAGTGAAAACAAGCGCAACATCTTTATCGGTTTTCTTGGTACAAACCAGTATGTGCCCTGTAATTACCGTTTTAACAGTGCAGACACACCAATACCAAATATCCGCTTTATCCAGGAGGCCTGTATCAGACACTGGTGCACAGACTGGACAGCCTAAGCAGAAAAATCTGCACACTTATATAAAAAACATGAAACATCGTGTGGCAGAGATCACCCACCCTCAACAATCTGAAAAATGAGTGCCTCAATGACCATCTCCATCCACCAACTCACCTTTCACTGCCGCTGGCTGAGCGAGGCGCGTTTACCCGGCTACCTGGGCTCAACGCTCCGCGGTGCCTTTGGCTGGGCACTGAAAAGAAGCTGCTGTGCTCTAAAAACACAAGAGTGCGCAAACTGTATGCTGCGTCAACGGTGCGGTTATGCCTGGATCTTTGAAACCGAGCGCTTCACAGAACCAGACGGACAGCGGGTGAACGCCCGCCCCCACCCCTTTGTGTTACAGCCCGGACAAAACAGTGCTGGAGAGAGAAAGGCCGGGGAAACATGGGATTTCTCACTGCTGCTCATCGGTCGCGCCATCGACTACCTTCCCCACATTGTCTACAGCATTCAGCAGATGGGGCGTTCGGGTATCGGGGCTGCTGTCCGACATGGGTTTGGCCGATTCGAGCTTGAAACCATTAAAAGCAAAGACACTGTTCTCTACGAGAACACGGCCAAAGAGCTCCACAACACGCCGGTTGCCACCGAACTGCGCCCCGACTGCAGCACAGTGTCTCCGGTACACAGCCTGCTCTGCACTCTGGAAACCCCGCTACGCCTGAAACACAACAACACATTATTCAGGGAGTTGCCCTTTCATGTACTTATTCGTGTAGCACTCCGCCGGATAACAGCCCTGGAATCAGCCTATGGCCAGGGTGAGCCCGCCTTAGACTACAGCGACCTGGTTCATCAGGCCACACAGATTAAAGCCGTCAACTCCACCCTGTGCTGGCAGGAAACACTACGCTACAGTAATCGACAACAACAGAAGGTGTCTTTAAGTGGCCTGGTCGGTTCAGCAGAGTACCAGGGCAACCTTACGCCCTTTGTTCCCCTGCTCGAATACGGCAGCCGGGTTCACCTGGGCAAACAGACTGTCTTTGGTCTGGGTAAGATAGCCCTGCAATGGGACCCTCCCAACACCTGACTGAAAAATTTCACCATCAGTAAAGGAGTAATGTATGGCAAAAATATTTGTAAGTTTTCTGGGCATAGGCAACTACAGTAAAAAACCAGGTTACGAAACTGCCACCTACTTCTGGCCAGAAAAAGGAAACACAGAAATAACCGTTCGATTTGTGCAAACTGCAATTCTTACAGTTCTTGAACAGGAGAGTCCTGTTGATACGTTCCTTCTCCTGTGCACCGAAGATTCAAAAGAGAAGCATCTGCATCTGCTGCAAAAAGAGCTTCAGGAACATCTGCCCACCGGCCCCATGCCCACTGTTCCACAACAGCTGGTCCCCACGGATATGCAACCAGCCAACCAGTGGAAATGGTTTGAGCAGTTGCTTGAACGTATTCAGCCCGGTGACCGCCTGACCATTGACTTTACCCATGGCATGCGGGCGATACCGATTGTCTTTTCCAGTGCCATCGGCTTTCTGCAACGGGCTAAAGGGGTGCAGTTGGAGCATGCACTCTACGGGTGGTACGATCCGGCCAAAAAAGACGAACCACATCCCATCGTTGATATGCGTGACTTCTATATAATCAACGACTGGACCGAAGCCGTGGCCAGGCTTGCCGACGATGCCGATGCCAGGAAGCTGGGCGAACTGGCAAAGACCACCCGGATCGACACCCTGCGACCGCTGGCCGATCCTTCCCTGATCAGTGCGTTTACAGAGATGACCGACTGTATCCGTAATGTGGATGTGAACAACATCAGCAACAAGGTGGGTGGCGCCCTGAACAAGGTCGAACAGGCAAGAAAAGGGGCCACAGGTTCTGCACAGGTGATGCTCGACCTGGTGCGTGATAAGTTCACAGGCCTGGCCTCAAATCATCCGGCCAGCGGCAGATACGACCTCCCCTATTTCCAGACACAGCTGGAAATCATCAGCCTGTTGCTCGAACACCGCCTGTTCATGCAGGCCTTCACAGCCATGCGTGAGTTTGTGGGATCAATCGGTATGGCTGGGTTGACAGGAAAATATGCCAACAAAAAGATGTCAAGTTCCGACGGGAGAAGATACAGAAGAAGGTTTGCCGAGGTCTTTGTCAACATGATGCAGGTACCTCAAGAAAAATGGAAATTTTTCAATAAAAACGAAACAGATAAAGAAACCCTCATGCCCTGGTACGAAAAACTGCAAAATACCGGTGTGGAACAGCAGCTCAGGAGTTTTGTCAAAGACTTAGTGGACACACGAAACGGTTTTGACCACGCCTGGACATCCAAGGCAGAAGCATATGGTACAGTTGAACAGGATGGGCGGCGCTATTTTGAAAAGTTAAAAAACATTCTTGAACAATTAAAAGAGAAAGGATGGATATAATGGCTTTCCCCAGATGAAGGGCCACCGAAGAAGAGGAGACATATATGGATAAAGAGTTACTTCAGGCAATTTCCTTAGCCGGAATGTTGCATGATATCGGTAAATTCGCCGAACGTGCTGACGCTGTCGAATCCGGCGACCAAGACATGATTCGACAAGAATATCGGTATAGTCACGCTTTTCATACCGAACAGGCGTTAAAACTGCTTTTCCCTGAAGAGCAGTTGAACAAGAGCTTTGGTGATCTGACCGAATGTACGGTAATGAATCTGGCCGCCCGTCACCATAAGCCCCGCAACGTCTTTGAGCTGATGATTACCGAATCAGACCGCATTGCAGCCGGACATGAACGTGCAAAAGGTGACGCAGATTCCGACTATGATACCGGCGGTCGAGAACGCAAAAGTAAAACTCCCATGCTCAGCATCATGGCCAGAATTCGTCTGAAAAAACACGCTGACGAGCAAGGAAGTTCCGATGACTGGCGCTACCGGATAAATAACGAGGGCCTGGCATACTCATCTGATGAGTACCACCGTCTTTTTCCGGTATCATCACAAACGTATAAAGCCGAGCAGGTCCGCCGCGACTATCAGGCTCATTGGCAGGCATTTCGTCGAACTATCGCTGACAACAGCATCGGGCTTGATCTCTTTGGCCATGCCGATACCATTATTGACGTCTGCCGAGCGCATCTCTGGTGTCTTCCTGCATCAACGAGAAAGGAAGAGATGCCCGATGTCTCACTGTACGACCATCAGAAAGCCACCGCCGCCCTGGCTGCATCGATGTACTGGTATCACGCCGAACACTCGACCTTGCAGGAATCGGCAATCACGAATCGTCAACAAACCAAATTTCTCCTTTTTTGTGGAGATATCAGCGGTATTCAACAGTTTATCTATAAACTCTCTTCAAAAGGTGCATACAAGACCCTGAAAGGACGATCTTTCTTTGTTCAATTCCTCTCAGAACTGCTGGCTGACAGGTTCATTCAAACACTGGGATTAACCAAGGCGAATATCCTCTATTCAAGCGGCGGTAAGTTTTATCTTCTCCTGCCAAACACAGAAGGAGTCCAGACACTGCTTTCCGACCTGCAGGAAGAAGTAAACACCGAGCTGTTGAAAAAATTTTCAGGGGATCTTTATGTACGTTTCAGTCGTATTTCTCTTTCCGGTGACGATCTCACCCGGCAAAGCGGCAGAACACTCTGCCAGATATGGGATGAGTTGACAAGACGTCTGGTTGCCGAAGACACCCAACGATACGCTGCAACGGTTTCTAAAGATTACGCTATCCTTTTTGGCATCGGCAGCGGCGATCAACAGAGCTGTGTTGTCTGCCATCGGTCAACAACAAAAGACAACGACACCTGCCCCACCTGCCGTGATATGAAAACACTAGGCACCTCGTTGCCACGTTCGACCTGCATAGTTGTTACCACTGAACCACTGGCAACAGTTTCCCGCCCCAATTTTAAACTCTTCAACCGCTTCGTCTATCTCTCAGAAAAAATACCTGCTGACCTACGCTCAGGAAAGGCTCGGCTGTATGCCCTCAACAATGCAGATTTTTCAACCCTGGCACTTGACTGTGCCACACGAGGAGAACTCATCGACTGCACGCCTTTTCTGGCAGGCTCCATGCATACCTTTGCAGACACCTTTGATGAAATAGCCGATCAGGCTCAGGGGGTAAAACGTCTTGGTATCCTGCGCATGGATGTTGATTCCCTCGGCAAAATTTTCAGTGAAGGACTCCAGAACTACAGTCACGAAACAATTCACGATAAACGGTTTCACTCCCTTGGCAGAATCACAACCTTGAGCTGGCAACTCACGCTGTTTTTCAGCGGTATACTCCCACAGCTCATTGCCGAAAATGCTGAGTGGCGCGATCGGGTAACTGTGGTGTACTCCGGTGGTGACGACCTTTTCCTCATCGGTGCATGGGATGCACTCCCAGAAATTGCCCTTACAATTCAGCAACGTTTTGCTGCATTTACCTGTAACAATCCGTCCTGTACGCTGTCCGGTGGACTGGTAATTACTCCCGGTAAATTTCCAATCTACAAAAGCGCTGATATGGCTGGCGAGGCTGAACATCGGGCCAAAAAACACGAAACTACTTTTAAAAATGGTCGCCTGACAGATAAGGCATCGATAACATTTCTGGAAACTCCCATGCACTGGCAAGAGTTTGAAATACTCAGCCGGCTGTATACCAAAGTGCTGATCATAGCACAAAATCCGCAACACGCTTCATTGGTACGACGTCTACGCGATATCGCCGCCTCTTGGCGGGAAAGCTGCGCCTATCTGCAGCAGCAAGACCGTCTTTCCATAGACGCAATCAAAAATCAGTTACAGGCAGAAAAGTGGCGTTGGCGCATGGTATACACCCTGGCTCGTTACGCTGCAGGAAAACCATCCTTATCGCAGACTATTCAGGAACTACAGCAGTTTATCACATCAGAAGTGGGTACAACAGATCGTCAGGGTATCGAACTCCTTGGCGTGCTGGCACGATGGTGTGAGTTAAGACTTCGTAATGAAAAAATAAAGGAGACAGTATGAACCAACAAAACGTAAGGCAATGGGTGAACCATGGGCCTGACCTCGGACTACTGAAGATGACCGAACAACTCGGTAGCGAATTAGCTAAAGGATCAGGTGGTAAACTGACCACATCGCAGATACGGCAAGTCTTTACAAAACTAAAAGCTATAGAGGCAAAGGGATTTGACCTGTCTGAGCAGCGGCTGGCATTTATGATGCTCAAGCCTTTTCTTGCCTATGCCTCGGGCCGAGACAGTAGAAACGAAGCCCTAAAAACCTTCAAAAACACAATGACATGGGGCATTGATGCCGTCCTTGAAGGGGACAGCGAAACTGAAACACAACGGTTTAACCACTTCTGTAAACTGTTCGAGGCCGTACTGGCATACCACAGAGCCCATGGCGGAAAATAAAGGAGCACACAATGAGCGAAACACGATTACAGTTAACAAAAAAAATATTCATCAAAGGCCAGATTGAACTTCTCACCGGTATGCACATTGGCGGTTCCTCACTGGGGCTGTCGATCGGCGGTGCTGATAAAGTTGTGGTGCGAAACCCCTTAACAAACCTTCCCTATATTCCTGGTTCCTCACTCAAGGGGAAGATGCGCTCTTTACTGGAAAAAAGTCACGGCCTGATTGTTCCCAAACAAAATGATAATAAGGAGTGGGTGGGTAAACTCTGCGAAAATCCGGACGAAGATATCGTCCAGCTTTTCGGCTTTGCTGCAGACGTTGCAAAAAGTCGTGCAACTTACGCCCCCACCCGCTTAACCGTCCGCGACTGTATCCTCGTCAACATCGATGAGCTCGCCGAATCGGACCACACCGACATGTACTGCACAGAGGTCAAAACCGAAGTTTCCATCGACAGGCTGACCTCAGCGGCTAATCCGCGTAACTTTGAAAGGGTACCGGCAGGTGCCAGATTCAAGCTCGACCTGGTGCTCGATATCTATAATGTCGATGAAGATACCGACGATACCGATGCAACAAATGGTGATCCCCGCGCCAGACGTTTTGTCAAGCTGCTTCGAGAGGGGTTGCAACTTATTGAAGACGACTCTCTCGGTGGTCAGGGAAGCCGCGGTTACGGGCAGGTTCGTTTTGTCATTGACTCCGTCAGTAAGCGCACCGCTGAAGACTACCGTAACGACAACATGGAAAAAACACCATCACAATACAAAGGCCTCTTCTCACCATTTACTCGCGAGGGTAGCCAATGAACCAAGTCTATCACCTGAACTTCACCACACCGGTGCACTTCGGGCTTGAAGGGATAGGCCAGGAACAGATTGATCATATTGTCCATTCCGACACCCTGTGGGGAGCAATCATTGATAAGTGGCTGCTCCTCCATGCGGATGATCCTGAAGAAGTATGCACATCCACCTCGTTTAACGTAAGTTCAACCTTTCCGCTCATCAACGGTACCCGTTTTTATCCGGTACCTCTGGGCGCTCTGAACAAGGTAATGGACGATGTTGCCCTCCTGGATGCTGGCATCAGCCCCCTTGAGCTCAAGGATATTAAAAAAATCCGCTACATCGAAGAAAACCTTTTTAAACGGATCCTGGCCGGAGAAGAACCGATACTAGCAGACCTGACCTCCGGCTCGGTCTATCCCTTTCCTTTTTCAACAAAAAAAGAGCAAAATCCAACCAGATGCTTTACGCTTGAGATACAGCGTCCCCGGGTTATGGTAGATCAGCTAAACGGCGGTGTGCAGGCTGGAGCCTTTTTTTACAGCACAGACCAGTACTTCAACCAAAACTCAGGGCTGTTCTTTGTAGCCTCCTTTACCTCCCGGGCAGTTCGCGACAAATTTGAAGCTGCCCTGCGATTGCTGGGCGATGACGGCTTAGGGGCAGATCGCAGTGTTGGCCGGGGAACCTTTACCTTCACCGTATCGAACTGGCCCCTTACAACAGCGGACAATGCTGATGCGCATGTACTGCTCTCACTCTACTTCCCCACCGCCGAAGAGGTGAAAGACGGTGTGCTGTCCAGCCCGATAAGTGCCTACAAGCTTACCCGCCGCAGCGGCCACACCGGTGGTCATCGCGTCAGTCGATTTCGCCGTGCTGACTGCTGGATGCTGACCGAGGGTTCTGTACTTCCTTTTGCACCAGCAGGTCATGTCCCTTGCGTGTTGCCACAATCGGGAATAATCCCGCACAATGTCTACCGGTATGGACGGGCCTTTTGTGTGCCCTTTGTGCGCAGGAGGAAACAATGAAACAGGACCGATCAATACGTGAAACCTATCAACTCAACGTGCAGCTATTAACACCCGTGCATATTGGTTGCGGGAAGAACTACGTTCAAGATATCGATTACATTAAAAGCGGTCAGAAAGTATCTGTTTTCGATCAGAATAAACTGTTCGCAGAGGTTGCCGCCCTGGGGGAAACCGCTGTAAATGAGTTCACAGCTGCTGTAGAGGAGCAGCAAGTACACTCCTTTCTTAGAGAGAAAAAAATCAACCTGAACTCAATCACACTCTACTCCTTTTCCTGGTCAACAGAAAACAGGCTGGCCAGGATGCCAAGGGACATCAGGCGGTATATACGTGATGGTCTGGGTCGCCCGCTTATCCCCGGCTCTTCACTCAAGGGGCTGTTTCGTTCCGCTATTCTCTCTCGTCTGAATGAGGAAAATAAAAATCAAGAGGTAAAAAAACTGGTTGAGAAGATTAAAGTATCGTCTCAGAGCAAAAAACGATCAGACCTCAACCCCAAATATGCAGCTGATCCTGTACTACATGCCCTTCTTGGCAAAGATGCAAAATACAACCTCATGCGTTCACTCACTGTTTCCGACTGTGTGTTACCATCAAACGCCGTGCAGGTGGATGAGGCTTACGTAACGAGCTTAGAAACAGGTGCAACACGTTTTAAACGAAAAAAATGGAGCATGCTTATCGAACAGGTACGCCCGGGTGAATGTGCCATCGGTCAAATTTCTTTTGACCGGTTTTTGCAGGAACAGGCACAGGGTAAAGCAGTGTTCAACTTTCAAACTACCCTTAACCGTGACTGGCTGGTACAGGCTCTTCGGCAAAGAACCAGCAGATTTCTCGATGCTGAGCGTAAGTTTCTCCACGACAAGAATGGCGATGGTGTTAAGCAGTTGCAACAGTTTTACAACCAACTACAACGACAGATTGAACAACTAAAAGACAATGAAGCTATTGCTCAGTTTGCCTGGGGCAGCGGCTGGCAGGGAATGACCGGTGCATTACTGGCACCGGATGACCTGACCAGAGATGTGCGCACCGCGCTGCAATTGGCAAAACACCGTCTGAACTTTCCGTTTCCCAAAAGTCGAAGACTGAGCGGTGGTGATGAAGCAGCAAAGCCGATCGGGTGGGTCAAGCTCTCATTTATAAGCTCGGAGAACAATGATCCTCCGCAAGAAGAAGATCCAACCGCCACCGTTCGGAAATCTCTTGAAAAAATGAACATCATTCAAAACTGGGATCAGTTGAAAAGAGCTGCATCTGACTTGAATAAAGAAAACAACGAAAAGGAAGATGCCGTTGCCAAAGCTTTTAAGGAAGCTGCTTTACGAGTAAAAGCCAACTACCCTGACAAATGGACACCAGAGCGGGATAGTCAGGTCAAAGCCTGGCTTGCACCCGCCGGCCTGACCTGGACAGACTCCACCACTGCCGATCCTGTAGAGGAAGAGCCTTCCGACAGCCCCAACAGGATCACAGAGGCTGCCTTTAAAGACTATGGCGACTGGTTAAACCGTCACCAGGATTTTCAAATAAACGAACTGAACCAGGCAGAAGCAACAGCACTGCTCACTCTGTTTAAAGACTGGAATCTTGATAACAACAAGTCGTGGAGAAAAACACCGGCCAAAAAAGAGTGGTGGCAAGAGGTAAGAAAGAGGATACAACAGCTGAAGAAAACCGGCTGATCTCTTTAACCAGGTGCGGTCCAGGGGCTGTTTCTGACGGTCCCCCCTGGACCAACCGCACAACCACCTTGTGTAATGGTATGGTTTATCAGGATAAACTGCGATAGGATGGCACAAACAGACCACCTGTACAGACCGATTGGGGGACCACCACATGCCCGCACTCAAAGTTTCTATGATATTTCAAAATGTTACGATGATTTTCTCACTGTTTTATCACCGTTGTAAAACCCCGGCCCCCCTTTTTAGGGGACATGCCCGAATTTGGCCGTGGGACCTGTTGATATCATGATCAAATTCAGGGTAAGAGTTGGAAGGAATGCCCCGATTAGAGGGGATTAAGACAGAATATTCCGCATCTCTTTTCCATTCCCGACCGTGCGTTGGAAGGAATGCCCCGATTAGAGGGGATTAAGACTGATTAAACTTTTCTTTTGTTCTTACTTGCCAAAAGTTGGAAGGAATGCCCCGATTAGAGGGGATTAAGACTAAGACCTGCTCCTTTCGTCCACTACTTTTGCTTTCGTTGGAAGGAATGCCCCGATTAGAGGGGATTAAGACGGTAAGACAACTGCGACGATACGTTTCGATCACTTATGCGTTGGAAGGAATGCCCCGATTAGAGGGGATTAAGACTCAGTCACGTCAGCCTCGTCAGTCTCATCAGTCTCATGTTGGAAGGAATGCCCCGATTAGAGGGGATTAAGACTTGAATCTTTTCCGAACAGCCACCCGTCCTTCCTTAGGTTGGAAGGAATGCCCCGATTAGAGGGGATTAAGACCATCTGTTGCTTTATGGATCGACAGCCAGTCGTTATCAGGTTGGAAGGAATGCCCCGATTAGAGGGGATTAAGACTGCTGATTAATCTGTTCAGCGATTCTTTGTAACTTGTTGGAAGGAATGCCCCGATTAGAGGGGATTAAGACGTATGCTAGCATACAGATCGCTATCAATATAATCACGTTGGAAGGAATGCCCCGATTAGAGGGGATTAAGACCTCTCCAGTACATGCTTCTGGTGGTGTCCATTTTCCTTGTTGGAAGGAATGCCCCGATTAGAGGGGATTAAGACAATCAGAAATCCTGTATTTGTGGCATGAACAGGTTTTGTTGGAAGGAATGCCCCGATTAGAGGGGATTAAGACAGAATCTTCAAACCTGTAATAGCTTTCATCTTTTCTCGTTGGAAGGAATGCCCCGGTTAGAGGGGATTAAGACTAAAGGTAGCTTCTCCAGTAATGTTGTTAATAGTGTTGGAAGGAATGCCCCGATTAGAGGGGATTAAGACTACTTCCGGAACACTGGTTGCGGTCTGCAAATCATCAGTTGGAAGGAATGCCCCGATTAGAGGGGATTAAGACTTACGAATTTCATGGAGTTTATTTAAATCTTCAGTTTTGTTGGAAGGAATGCCCCGATTAGAGGGGATTAAGACGATATAGCCTGTCCAAGGTTTCTGTCCTGGTAATAAGTTGGAAGGAATGCCCCGATTAGAGGGGATTAAGACAGGCGTCGCTGGGATACAAAGTCGTCTCATGTTTTGAGTTGGAAGGAATGCCCCGATTAGAGGGGATTAAGACTTAAAGGGAAGGAAGGTAGGTTTTCAGTTTACTTTGGAAGTTGGAAGGAATGCCCCGATTAGAGGGGATTAAGACAGGATTCTCTTCATATAGATGAAAGGTACTGTAATGTTGGAAGGAATGCCCCGATCAGAGGGGATTAAGACAATAGTCATGCGGGGAAAGGGCGTGTCCATGGCCTTCGTTGGAAGGAATGCCCCGATCAGAGGGGATTAAGACTATATGCTAGCATGCAGAATGTAATCAATGTAATGAGGTTGGAAGGAATGCCCCGATCAGAGGGGATTAAGACATAACTTTGCCCAATCTATTCTTTATTTTCATTTTCGTTGGAAGGAATGCCCCGATCAGAGGGGATTAAGACTGTCGGTTCCTAAATTTAGGAAGTCTTCGGGGGTTTCGTTGGAAGGAATGCCCCGATCAGAGGGGATTAAGACTCAGCCCGGATAACTTGTCTAGCACGGGTTTCAATACGTTGGAAGGAATGCCCCGATCAGAGGGGATTAAGACATAAAACAATCTTCAGGCAACCAACGAGGAACCAAGTTGGAAGGAATGCCCCGATCAGAGGGGATTAAGACTCTTGCCGGCAGTCTTGTCGGCAGTCTTGCCGGCAGTGTTGGAAGGAATGCCCCGATCAGAGGGGATTAAGACTCTATTTGGTTATTTCGTTCCTTCAGGGTGGATGTCGTTGGAAGGAATGCCCCGATCAGAGGGGATTAAGACTTTTTTGCACTTCTAAGAATCTTCTTCCCAAAATCTAGTTGGAAGGAATGCCCCGATCAGAGGGGATTAAGACGACAAGCCACTCCTGTAATGAGCGGCATATGTATCGTTGGAAGGAATGCCCCGATCAGAGGGGATTAAGACGTCCTTCCGATTTTTCTGCCGTTACGATGGACGACGAGTTGGAAGGAATGCCCCGATCAGAGGGGATTAAGACGGGGCAGTCCTACCGGCAAGCATTCCGGCTATTTTGAGGTTGGAAGGAATGCCCCGATCAGAGGGGATTAAGACTTGGCCGAATTATTTTCTTTCGGCCGTTCAACAATTGGTTGGAAGGAATGCCCCGATCAGAGGGGATTAAGACCGTCGATTTCTCGGCCTGTGTAAAAGTATAAACATGAGTTGGAAGGAATGCCCCGATCAGAGGGGATTAAGACTCAACATCCTTACAACGAGGGACACCATAAGCTTTCATTGTTGGAAGGAATGCCCCGATCAGAGGGGATTAAGACGCATGTGTTTCAACTTTTATCAGCACCTCCGGCCTGGTTGGAGGGAATGCCCCGATCAGAGGGGATTGACTCTTTTTCCACTTCTCAACAGGTAACCGGTGCCGGTGCATTATAATCCTGTACTAGCTGGTTGACGTCCCTTGGCAACCCTACTGTGCTTTTTTTAGTCTTTTTTAACCTCCCTGCCGAAAAATCGCTTTTCTGCCCGTATTTCAAAATAAAGCCGCCGAACAGTCATCTACCTGCGGAGGTGTTATGGAAAATACAGCCAGAAAAATCGATACCCATGAACAGGCAAAAGTTGTCGGCCACATTCAACTCGACACCATCAAAACGACACCGGTGCCCCTTCCGGCTCAGACCGATACGTCGCCGACCGCCGGATCGTTTCTGACCCAGTGGACCAGCACTGCTGATGATGCCGATACCCTGCGCCGCGAACACCAGCGGGTGGTAACGGAAATTTCACTGTTACAGGCCGAAAATCGGTGGCAGGCCATTGTTGACCTCTTTCATCCGGTGGATGATAAGGTGCCGGAGCTTGTTGCTGCCGGGATGGAGACGGAAATCCGCAGCAAGGTGGCCTTTGCCCTTACGCGTCTGCAGCGCAATGACGAGGCCATACAGACATTGCAGCAGGCAATCAAACAGGAGCCGAACAGTGCGCTGCTCCACTACAACCTGGGCTATGCCGCTCTGAACGAACTGTTCACCGCCAAAACCGAGCGCCGCATTATTCCGGGCAAACGTAAAAAAGAGCTGATCGAACTGGCGCACACCAACTTTGCCACCGCACGTGCCCTGCGCCCGCAGTCGGTCACCTTCTGTTACCGGCAGGCCATCTTGTGTAAAGAGATCGAAGGCAAACCAAAGACAGCCATCCCTCTTTTTGAACAGGCCATAACCAACTGGGAACAGTACAGCACTGATGAACAGCAGCGCCTGCATCAGCAACGGCCCAAATATGTAAAAAGCCTCTACCATCTGGCCTCCTGCCTGCTTGAAGAAGGCAAGGCCGATCGCAGCCTGCAGTTGCTGAACCAGGTGGAGCGCGAAGATCAGGGACGAAACTTTTTGCATCCCCTGTTTCGTCACTTTGCCTTTGGCAAGGTGCTGTACGCCCTGAACCGGCATAAAGAGGCTCTGGATCACCTGGAAACCGCCGGTCAGGTGGCGGATCGCCATCAGCCGACCGATTTTGTGTGGGAGCTGGCGGCCCGGTGTGCGCTGCGTTTGCAGCAGGTTGACAAGGCTGCTGCCTGCATCAACAGGGTACCGGTACAGCGAAGACGACCCTATGTGCGCTGGACCGAGGCCGACGTGCTTGCCATCCTTGGCAAGACAGCTGAGGCAATGCAGGTGCTGCAGCAGTGCAGCGAACGGGACAGACGCTCGCGGCATGTTGCGCTTATCCGGCTGAGTCGGCTGCACCTGAATATGCACCAGTACCAGCAGGGGCTGGATGCTGCTGAGCAGGCTGTGCGGTTTTGCGAAGAGACCTACGGTAACCCGTCGAAAGAGGCCCAATTCTGGCAAGCGGCCGGTCTGCATCTGCTGGGGAAGAACACAGCGGCACTGCAGATTCTGTGTATGCTGGAAGAGGGACGGTTTCAGTACCCGCATTTTCGGCGGCTCACCGACCTGGTTCGGGCCGCGGTATCCACCGCTCCCAGGGCGTAACCGCCGAAAGACATCATCGACCATAGAGAGAGGAAAGGTCATGAATCAGCAGTTGGTTGTTCAGGAGACGCACAGTACAGCTGCCGCAAACCACCGGCTGCTGCTTGACCGCATCGGCAAGGCCGGCTTTGATGAGGCAGGGAGGGAATTTGTTGTCCGGGCCTTTGCCGGTGGGGTGTTCTGGGCGGCATGTTCTGCACAGGAGTGCATGGAGCTTGCGATTGTGGCGCAGCAGCATGGCCTGTTTGCCGAGGCCCTGACTGTGTTTCAGTGGCTTAATCAGCAGCAGCCGCAGTTTGCCCGGGGTTGGCAGGCGCATATCGAACTTCTTGACACCCTGGGCAGATCCTCCGAGGCAGCACAGGTAAAGGCGCAGGCACAGCGCTTTGTACCGGTAGACACCGTGGCCTCATGGCAATCCGGTGGCACGACGGTTCCGGCGCAGACAGAGGCTGACCGCTTTTTAGACCCCTTTATCGCGCTGCGACGCCAGGAAGAGGATCTGCAAACCTATATGACCCTGTTCCGCGGCCGGGAAGAGGCCTTTGCCCGTCAGTGGGCCGACCGCAATGAAGAAAAGCAGGGGTATGTGCCGGTACAACGGCAGTTACTGCCGGAAGATGTGTGGGACCATATTCAGGGCCGCAAAACTTACGGCATCTATCTGCTGACCAGACCCAGCCGGGTGTGGATCGGGGTGATTGATGTTGACCTGGTGCCACAGCTGCGCGACCGGCAGGCGGTACTTGCCCGCAAGGCCGATATCCGGCGGGAATCGGTGTACCTGTACACCCGGCTGCTTGAAAAGGCAACCCATGCCGGGCTGACCTGCATTCCGGAAATAAGCGGCGGCAAGGGGTATCATTTCTGGTTTCCCCTGGCCGGGTCCATACCGGCTGCTGATATGCGCAGAGCTCTGAACGCCCTGGTCGGGAACCTGGCAGCAGACCTGCGTTGTTTTGCCCTGGAGATCTTCCCCAAACAGGATCATCTCACCGGCAGGGGATACGGCAACCTGGTGAAACTGCCACTGGGCATCCACCGCGGTACCGGCAGAAAATCCTCTTTTGTCGGTCCCGGTGGACAGACGGTTGCAGAGCAGTTAAGCTGGCTGCGCACTCAACAGCCGGCAGCGCCTGAGCACATGCTGCAGCTGGCCAGAGAACAGCAGAGTGCCAAGGTGATGGTTCATCCGCGACAGGCCGCCTGGGCTGCCGAGTATCCGGAGCTGGCCGAACTGGAGCTGCACTGTCCGCTGCTTGGGCAGCTGATGGCCATGGCCCGTGCCGGCAAGGCGCTTTCCATCCGGGAAGAGAAGGTGCTTTTTGCAACCATCGGGCATCTGGAACGGGGACGGCTGCTGCTGCACAGTCTGTTTGCAAAGATGCCGGAGTACAACCGGCCGCTGCTTGACTACAAGATCTCCAAGATCCGGGGAACACCACTGGGCTGCAAACGTATTCACAAGATACTGGATCAACCCGATGCGCATGATCTTCCCTGCCGGTTTGATCAGGGTGGATATACACACCCTCTTCTGCATCTCAAAAGGTATGCACAACCATCGGCAAAACAGGAAAAGGTGATCAACCTGCAGGATGCGCTGCTCTCATTGAAAACCGCCATCGTCCAGATCGAACGTTTTTTATAGGCAGGCAACCATGCAACATCTGTACGTTATAGAACCCGGCAGTCATCTGCGCAAAGAGGGGGAGACCCTGGTGATCTGCAAAGGAAAACAACGCCTGGACACCATCCCGGCAACCGGGTTGAAGCAGCTGGCCCTGGCCGGTCGCGCTTCGATCAGCGGTGCAGTGCTCGATTTTCTGATCAGGCACAGTATTGATACTGTCTTTATGACCATGGACGGCCGCTTCAGAGCTAGGCTGCTGCTGGACGACTCCAGCCATACGGCTCTGCGGCAGCAGCAGTATCTGCGGTTGCATGAGTCTGCCTACAAACAACAGCTGGCCGCCGTGATTGTCCGTGAAAAACTGGCCAATCAGTCCCGGTTACTGTTGCGTCGTGCCTCCCAGTACGATCAGCCCATGCTGCGCACCGTGGGCGCACAGATCAAGGCATTGCGTCATAAAAGCACCGATGCCGCTGATCTTGATGCGCTGCGTGGTATTGAAGGGTATGGTTCGCGGCTGTACTTCAGTGTCTTTGGCCTGCTGATACGCAACAAAGATTTTTCGTTTAACGGCCGCAATCGCCGCCCGCCCCGGGACCCGATCAATGCCCTGCTCTCCTTTGTGTATACCCTGTTCACCAACGAGGTGCTCAATGCCATTAAGAGTGTCGGACTTGACCCCTACTGTGGGGCTCTTCATGAGATAGCGGCGGGACGGCCGTCGTTGGCCTGTGATCTGGTGGAAGAGTGGCGCCCCTTTGCCGAACGGCTGGTACTGGCGCTGGTGAACCGCAAGGTCATCCGACCTGAAGACTTTGTCCATCGAAGTGAACAGGAACAGACAGACGACCTGCTGCCGGTCTCCATGAAACCCAATGCAGCCCGGGCACTGATTGCAGCCTATCATCGCCAGCTGGAAGAACAGCTGCTCTATCCGCCGACCGGTCAGCAAACAACGGTGCGCTGGATTATTCACAGCCAGTGCCGGCGTTTTGCCGACATGCTGCAAACAGACGGGATGTATGTTCCCTTTCAGATCTCCAGGTAAAGGCAACCGTTGTACAAGGCTGCAGGCCTTGTATCAGGAGCAGAACAGATGGTGTATGTGGTGTGCTTTGATATCAGTGACGACCGTGTCCGTTATCGGGCCGTTAAGCTGCTGAAGGGACTGGGTCGGCGGGTGCAGAAGTCGGTCTTTGAATGTACTGATCTCAACGAACACCGTCTGCTGGTCCTGCAGAACAAGATGGAGGCACTTATTGACCATGGTTCGGATTCGGTGCGCTACTACCGGTTGTGCAAGGCCTGTGTGCAGGAGGTGGAATGGACTGGACGGGGAGAGATGCCCCGACAGGATCGCTTTATGGTGGTATGAGGTACCTTTCGACCGTATCAGAAGTGCAATGCGTATGCAGCGTTGACAGCGCAACTACACCATGTTGTTCAGCACCAGCGATGGGTAGAGGCCGCGAATAAACGATACAGTCTCCTTGCCCAGATGAAGAAAGGCAAGACCGGTGAGGTTGCCGATGTCGTGTGGACGGACATGACAGACCCGCGCCTTAGTGATCACCTTACGTTGACCGAGAAAAAAACCAACCGTCACAACCAGGTCGTCGGGCAGAGCGACCGGCAGACTCACTGCCATGCCTCCCTCGCTCAGGTTACAGATCGGTATGGTGTAGGTCTGCCCTTTGGCAGCTATCCGTGCCGGTACCTCTTTGGCACCAAACAACCGGCCCAGAGCAGAAGAGGATATCCGCAGAGCAACGCGCTTGTCCCTGGCTGCCTCCGAGGTATAGTCCCAATCCACACTGATCCCTTCAAGGGAAGGAATATCATCCCAGCTTTTCTTTTTCATACCGTCGCCCTTCTGCAATAAGACACACCTGGTGGACCGGCACCAGCGCCCTGCTTTACCGAACAGCCATTGTACCCTGTTTTTTTCATTCAGCCAATCACAGGTGAAAATGGATACAATAAAACCCAACACCAACCTGCGGTAAAAAAAGCGCTTGCCGACACGCTGCTCGGTTATTATCAGGAAGAGAACACGGCCAACCTTGCAGTTCCCGTCCACGCAGCACCAAGCCGCCACCTTTACCCGGAACCTGGCATGCATCCTCCATACCTGCTGACTGATCTTTACGAACTCACCATGCAGGCCGGCTATCTTGAACACGACATGGCCGGCAGACCTGCGGTGTTTGACCTGTACTTCCGCACCAACCCCTTTGCCGGCGGTTACGCTGTTTTTGCCGGTCTGGAACCGGCGCTGGCCTATCTTGAAGACCTGCGCTGCAGCCCTGCCGAGATCGACTACCTGCAGGGTCTTGGTCTGTTTAACGATCGATTTTTTGACTATCTGCGCTCGTTTCGCTTTCGCGGCACTGTTGTTGCCCCGCCTGAAGGCACCGTGGTTTTTGCCAACGAACCCCTGCTCACCGTCACCGGCACCCTGGCTGAAGTGCAGCTGGTGGAAACAGTGCTGCTCAACATCATCAACTTCCAGACCCTGGTGGCTACCAAGGCCGCCCGTATCTGCCATGCCGCCGGTGACGGCGAGGTGATCGAGTTCGGATTGCGTCGCGCCCAGGGCCCGGATGGCGGCCTGTCCGCCTCCCGCGCCGCCTGCATTGGTGGTGCCAAGGGGACAAGCAATGTGCTGGCCGGAATGCGTTTTGACCTGCCGGTACGGGGCACCCATGCCCACAGCTGGGTGCAGTCTTTTCCCGACGAGCTGACCGCTTTCCGCGCCTATGCCGGGGTTTTCCCGGACAGCAGTGTACTGCTGGTCGACACCTATGATACCCTGAAGAGCGGCCTGCCCAATGCCATTACCGTAGCCCGCGAACTGCGTGAACAGGGGCATGAGCTGCGTGCCATCCGTCTTGATTCCGGCGACCTGGCCTACCTCTCGCGACAGGCACGGCAGATGCTTGATGCAGCCGGGTTTGCCAACGTCCGTATCCTGGCTTCCAACGAACTTGACGAACAGGTGATTGCCTCCATCCGTGAGGAGGGCGGTCGGATCAATATCTACGGCGTGGGCACCAAACTGGCCACTGCCGCCGGTGTCGGCGGTGTAGCCCTGGGCGGTGTCTACAAGCTGGTGGCCATTGATGGCCGACCGAAGATGAAGGTGACCAGTGACCCGGCCAAGGCCACTCTGCCCGGATACAAACAGCTGCTGCGCGCTGTTGCCCCGGATGGCGGGTATGTACAGGATGTGGTCTGTCTGCAGGAAGACACGCTTTCTGCCGGTGCCACGGTCTTTGACCCGTTCAACCCCATGCGGCAGACAAGGCTTCCTGCTGACATCCGCCTGGTTGACCTGCGACAGACGGTTCTGCAGGACGGTCAGCGCACCATGGAGCCGGAGCCGCTTGCGGCCATGGCCGAGCGCTGCCGCCGCGACCTGGCCCTCCTGCCCCAGGGATGCCGACGTTTTATCAACCCGCACCATTACAAGGTTTCAATATCATCCCGACTCAAGGAGTTACGTTGTCAGCTGATTGAAAAAGTTACCTCGGAAAAGGAAAAACAATGAAGAACAGTGCCCTCTTGATCATTGACGTTCAAAATGATTTCTGCCCCGACGGATCCCTGGCTGTGACCGGAGGCGACCGGGTCATTGCCCCTTTAAACCGGGTGGCCGCAGCCTTTGCAGCTGCCGGCCTGCCTGTCTTTGCCACCCGTGACTGGCATCCGCCCGAGACCAGTCATTTTCAGGCCCAGGGCGGACCGTGGCCCGTCCACTGCGTCCGGGACAGTGCCGGTGCCGCCTATCATCCTGATCTTCGCCTGCCTGAGGGGACGGTGCATCTGTACAAGGGGGTTGATGAACAGCGTGACGGCTACTCTGCCTTTGACGGAGCTGATCAGACCGGCACCCTGCTGGCGGATCGCAGCGTTGACCACCTCTCTATCGGCGGCCTGGCCACTGACTACTGCGTGCGCTCCTCAGTGCTTGATGCCCTCACCCGTGGCCTGACGGTCACCGTGCTGACAGACGCGGTGGCCGGGGTTGAACTCCGGCCCGGTGACAGCGAACGCTCGCTCAACGACATGCGCGTGGCCGGAGCTCGTCTGCTGACTGTGGAGCAGGCTGTGCAGGCACACGGTCTGCAGCGGTAAAGGCGTGTGAGGTACCTGTAACATGTCCCGTCTCTTCATCACCGATACTTTAAGCATAGGGATGCATGAGATTGAGCTGACAGCAGTACGCGCCCAGGGAGCCGGCGGTCAGCACGTCAACAAGGTCAGCAGCGCGGTTCACCTGCGGTTTGATATCCACGCCTCTTCCCTGCCCGAAAAGTACAAGAAAAGACTGCTGGCCCGGCCTGATCAGCGACTGAGCCGGGATGGTGTTCTCATTATCAAGGCCCAGGAGTTCCGCAGTCAGGAAAAAAACCGTGAGGCGGCCATAGAACGCCTGGCAGCCATAATCCGGGCGGCAACTGTGGTTCGCAAGGTGCGTCGTCCCACCAAACCGGGCCAGGCAGCCAGGCAACGACGGCTCGATGCCAAACGCCGCCGGGGTCACACCAAACTGCTGCGTCGCAAACCGGAACTGTAGCGACTTTCCCCTGGGACGCACCGCAGCAGGGGCAGGTGTGCCCTTCTCCCTTCACCCGCTCTGCAGCAGTCACACGCGCCCAGCGGCCCCGCCCGGTTATCCGCAAGGTGCTGCTCCTCTACCTCACTGCACAGATACCGGATTGCCCGGCACATCCGGTTGCCATAGCTTGTCATGACGGCAGGTTGCAGCAGTAACCCGGGCACCGTCTTCTTCCACCCACCAGTGCTGACCGGTCTTTAATGAACAGATGGGAGCGTTCGCAATGTTGGCGGTCTGTAGCTCCCGGGCCAGGTCTGCCAACGGCATCTCATAGCCGTTATCAGCCAGCTGAAAGGTACCGTCGTAATGAACGGGCAGCAGAGGCGGCCTGCCGAGATCAACCCAGGCCTGCAGCGCCTCTGCCGGGTTCATGTGGTTGTAGGCCATGAACCAGCGCGGTTCGTACGAGCCTATAGGCAGGACGGCAAGACGCAGTGCCCCGTGTCTGGCGGCAATATGGCGAAAATTGTCACCCCCGCCGTACCCGCTGTCCCCGACAAAACAGATCTTACCGCCGGGGGTGGCAAGGACAAAGGTTGCCCAGAGGGCCTGATTGCGATCCCGGAGACTGCGGGCCGACCAATGGTGCATTGGTTCCAGATAAACGGTCAGATCCGGTGAGACCATCACCTGCTGGCCCCAGTCACGGGCATCTATCCGGGCATCGGGAAGACGTTCGTGGATGATGGCGTCATTACCCAGCGGCGTGATGATACGCATCCGGTGCCGCTGCCAGAGCTGTTCCAGGGTGGCTAAATCGAGGTGATCATAGTGGTTGTGGCTGATCAGCACCAGGTCAATGGGCGGAAGATCGGCCAGACGAATACCGGGCGGATGCACCCGTTTCGGTCCGATCCAGGAAAAGGGACTGACCCGTTCGGACCAGACCGGATCGGTGAGGATGTTCAATCCCTGGGTTTGGATCAGCAAGGTCACATGCCCGACAAAGGAGACTCGCAACTGGTTGCCATCCACCCTGCGGGGCGGTATATCAACGGTCTGGAGGTCGCTGAACTCCGGCCACGGCTGGCGCTTGCGGGTTGCATACCAGCGCAGCGTATCCAGAAAAGAGGTGGGGGCAGGTTTCCCGGGATTGTAAAACCGTTTACCATCAAAATGGTCGGACACCGGCCCCTGATAGTACTGCGGAGGAACAACAAAAAACATAGTGACACCCATAAGCCCTAAAACAACGAGGGCAACAGAAAGATATTTTCTCTTCATTGCCACATACCATGTGCAACACCGGAGTAACGGCACCGGCCGCATTGCCTGCTGTTTATGACATGTACTTCCATCTTCAACACCTCATCCACTGTTGCCTGCTACCATATATTGCTCTCAACCAGTACAGATTCAATGATTTTATTCTTTTTGCAGGCTATAGATAAGTAACATTCTTCTTGAATAGACCACCCGACCTGCTACAATTTCACAGAGGCAATCAGCGACTTTCTCCTGCTGAAACATGAAAATATGCCTGCACAAGATGTTTATGAGGCAGACAGGCCTGGTGCATGCCCATCCGGACAGCCTGCTGGTCGCAGTGTATTGGTCCTTCTTTAATAAGCATCTTCTTTGTAGAGGCTCTACTTTTTAACCAGCGCGATGACCCTTTGATGGACGAACAGGGATAACCGCCATACACGACAACAAACGGCATGTACTCATCCCTTCTCCCCAATCTCTCCTCTCCCCACCCGTTCCGGCCATGCCGACTCTGCGTTTAAACCATCTGGCCACCTCCTTTGTCCTCCTCATGCTTGTCGCACTGGCTGTGAACGGGTGGATTTTACTGCATGTGTTCCAGTTGCACACAAGCTCTCTCCAGGCACAGGAAAACCGGCAGCAGGCCCTGCAAACCACCTACGATATTCAGCAGGAAATTGCAGCCCTGTCAAGAATGGTGCGTGCTTACACAGCTTCGGCCAACACCAAATACCTGACGTACTACTATGATATTATTGATATCAGGTTAGGGAAAAAAACCGCACCGGATCACTATGGACCAACCTACTGGTCGGAAGTGATGGCAGGTAAACGCAAGCATGCCATGCCCACAGAGGCCGTTGCCGAAGCACTCCTGTCAAAGATGCAGCGCCAGGGATTCAGCAAGGAAGAGTTCGCCACCATGAATCGGGGTCTTGCCTACTCCGAGGAGCTCTACAAACTCGACCAGATCGCCTTTGCCGCCACCCAGGGGTTGTACGACCCCGGCACAAACAGTTTTGTTGATGACGGCAGGCCTCAGCTCAAGTTTGCCAACGAATTTCTCTACAATCAACAGTATCTCCGGATGGAGGATCTGATCAACCAGGAGGTACAGACCTTTGTCCGACTGGTGGATGAACGGACCAAACAGGAGGTGCAGGAGGTGACCAGCCGGTTGCGACAGAGCATTCTTACGGCAGTGTACCTGCTGGTCGGCACGGTGGTTGCCGCATTCGTGGCAGTCTTCATCATCCGCAGAATGGTCCTGGCTCCGATGAGCAACCTGATGGACAAGGCCCTGGCCATCGGTAACGGCGACTATTCGGTCCGGCCGGATATCACACGTGGTGTCGGCGAACTCCAGGCGCTGAGCCAGACAATCAGCATCATGGCGCGCAACATCGAAGAAGACATGCAGCAGCGCGAACAGATCACCCATGAGCTGGAAATAGCCACTGCCAGGGCTGAAGAGTCCACCCGTGCCAAGTCACTGTTTCTGGCCAACATGAGCCATGAGATCCGCACCCCCATGAACGCCATCATCGGCATGACCAGCCTTACCCTGAATACCCGTCTCGATGACAGGCAGCGTGATTATATCGGCAAGGTAAAGAATGCATCGGAATCTCTGCTGAGCATCATCAACGACATCCTTGATTTCTCCAAAATTGAGGCCGGTAAACTGACCCTGGATATTGTGTCGTTTCAGATGGAGGATGTGCTCAGTAATGCAACGGTTCTGGTGCGTCAACTTGCCCTGGAAAAGGAGATTGAACTGCTGCTTGATATCCGCAGCAACCGGCTGCTCAGCCCTGCAGGAACGTTCCGCGGCGACCCCTTGCGAATCGGTCAGATTCTGACAAACCTGCTGTCCAATGCCGTCAAGTTTACCAGTCAGGGATCGGTCAGGCTCGAGGTCGAAGGGCATGACCAGCAGGATGAAACCCTGGCACTGTACTTTCTTGTGGAAGATACAGGAATCGGCATGTCGGAAGAACAGCTGGCACTGCTGTTTCATGAATTTTCCCAGGTAGACGGCTCCACCACCCGTCAGTTCGGAGGAACCGGGCTGGGTTTGAGTATTTCCAAACGGCTTGCCAACCTTATGGGAGGTGACATCACTGTCTCCAGTCAGCCCGGTGTCGGTTCCCGGTTCACACTGCGTGTGAGACTGCCGTATTCGGCATCCTCCTCGTGCAGCTTTTCACCGCAGCCGTCGGAAAAATCGTTCAAAGCCCTGGTGGTCGATGATCATGACCAGGCCCGGGAGGTGCTGCAGGGCCTGCTTGAGCTGTTTGATATCGAAGCAGTGAGTGTGGCCTCTGGGGAGGATGCCCTGGCCCTGCTTGCCCGGACCGACCACACGTTTGATCTGCTCTTCCTCGACTGGGTGATGCCGGGCATGGATGGCGCGGCTGTACTGGCCGAACTCAAAACATTGTCGCTGGAAAAGCCGCCACTGACCGTTATCATCTCCTCCTATGATGTGGATATGCCCCCGGTACAGCAGGACGAACTGTCTCCTGCTGTGCAACTGCTCCATAAACCGATTCTGCCCGGTGACATACGGATCTTACTTGATACGCTCAGGAACACTACCCGACACAGACAAGAGCAGCCGTCGCTGCCCGGCAGAGTACACCTGCAGGGAATGCGGGTCCTCCTGGTTGAAGACAATGCCATTAACCAGCACGTTGCCCAGCAACTTATGCAGTTTCAAGGTGTTGAAGTCGATGTGGCCGACAACGGACAAAAAGCTGTGGATATGGTTAACGCCCATCCTGCCGACTATTACGATGTTGTGCTCATGGATATACAGATGCCGGTTATGGACGGCTTTGAAGCAACCAAAATTCTGCGTCATCAGCCGCAGTATCAGAGGTTACCCATAATCGCGCTGACCGCGCACGTCATGACCGAACAACAGGAGTACTGCCGGGCCATAGGCATGAACGGTCACATCGCCAAACCCATTGATCCGGAGATTTTGTACAAAGCGCTGGCCGATCACTCGCAACAACCAAAAACCACGTTAACTCCGGCAACGCAGCCCGCGGAGCAGACCACTGCAATCCTGCCGGCTGTGACTGCAATCGACACCCTGAGCGGGTTGACCTACTGTGCCAACAATCCGACACTCTATACCAAAACTCTGCATCATTACATACAGCTCTACACCGATTTTGCCGACCAGCTCGCCTCTTTACATGAACAGGACGAATGGGATGAACTGCTGCGTCAGACCCACTCATTCAAGGGATTAAGCGCCACCATCGGTGCCGGGGATCTCAGTGGACTTGGCATGCGCCTGGAAACAGCAACCCGGGAACGCTCGGAAGACCTGATCCCGTTAATTGAGGAATTGAGCCGCGAACTGCCGTCTGTCCTCGACGAGCTGCACGGGTATCTGTCCCGACAAGGCCCGTTGTGAGACAACAACATCAAGAAAAGAGCGGCACTGTCTGCTCTCAGACACAGATCTGTCCAGGTGTTCACATGACAACCTGTTCATACAATGCCATCAGAGAAAACTCTTTATATCAACATGACTAAGGAGCTATACAGTTTATCATGAACAGATCCCAAACTCTCATCCTGGTAGTGCTCTTGTTTGCCGGCCTTGTCATCAGTCCCACAGCCCGGGCCGTTGACTTCAGTTACTCTGCTTTCGGCACCATCGGGGCGGCAATTTCCGATGAACCCATCCGGTACCAGCGGGACATTGACGACAGCGGTACCTTTATGCGGGACTCTCTGCTGGGAGGTCGATTGGATGCCAAGTTTAACGAACAGTGGGCAGCAAGCAGCCAGGTTACACTGGCGGCCAGTGATAAAGAAGATGACAGGATCAGGCCGCAGCTCAAGTGGACCATGGTGTCGTACCGGCCTGCCAATGACTGGTTGATCCGGGTGGGACGGCTCAGTTTGGGCGGACTGCTGCACCAGCAGAATCTGGATGTGGGAGTCACCTATGATATGGCACGATTGCCCAGGGAAGTGTATCTTCTCTCCTCAGACTATGACTTTGACGGCGTGAGTGTCACCAAAACCTGGAATATCGGTGACTATGAACTGGCGCTGGACGGCTCCTTCGGCATGCAGAAACGCTACTATCGCGTCTTTCAAGAGGGAACCGACAGACCATCATATTACAGTGCTGATGTCACCGGCGGCGGTCTGGTGGCCACTTTGAAAGATTACGATCACACCACCTTCCGTTTCGGGTGGCACATAACAGACATTGATCCCAATACAACCGAAGGTATGCTCGCCAGATACAACTTCATGCCCCTGGGAGGCGGACAGTACACCTTAAACCCTGTGAATCCCTTTGGCTACAGATCGACCTTCACAGTCAACACCTTGTTTCTCGGCGTGGAATTCCCGCTGGGCGACTTTCTGGTAACCTGTGAGGGGACTGCTGTCCTGCCAAACAGTGTGGAATCGGCCCCCGAAAACTACGCCGGTTACGTCTCCCTGTCACGAAAGTTCGACAAATGGACCCCTTACATTACCTACGCTAAAATATGGAGCAACGGTCTTGACACCTGGCGCCGGGTCAAAGGAGCGACCAATCCGTACCTGCCGGGCAGTCCACAGGCCCTTGTTGCCGACGCCTACCTTGCAGATGTGGCCAGTGTTATCGCTGTTTTTGACCAGAGCTCTGTTATGCTCGGTACCTCGTACGCCATCACTCCCCAGCAAAAAATCAAGGCAGAGGTCATGACCACCCATATTGGTGAACGTTCCGCCATGTTTGACGGTACCCTTACCCATGAAAACGTTACAACGTTCTCACTGTCGTATAACTTTGCCTTCTAAAGATCAGAGCCCTGCTCCTCCACGGCTGTGCAAACAGACATGACCAGAGACACACAACATACCTTGCAAAGATCAATCTGATGCGTTGCGTTGTTTACCGTATACTCCAGGCAGTTGTGGTGGCACTGACCCTGATGACCGCTCCGGTACAGGCCGAAGTGGTCGTCGTGTGCAACGCCTCGCTGTCTGTTGCCGACAGGCTGAACCCAGCCATCCTTGCCCGGATCTATACAGGAAGAACCATTCAGATTGACGGCATCAGTGTTTTACCGGTCAACCTCGCTCCAGGCACTCCGGAACGTTCTCTCTTTCTTCAGCACATCATGGGACAAAACGATGATGAGTATATCGGCTACTGGCTGGTACGCAAGTCCATCGGCCGGGGTACTCCGCCTCAGGAATTTAAAAATGCAGCGGAACTGCAGAACTATATCCGATCGACTCCGGGTTCGATCGGATATATCGATAAACAGCACCTCGAATCCGGGGTGCGGTCCCTTTTCAGAATCCCCTGACCATCCATCCGGTCGCCTGCATCCTGTTATCGATCCAACTTTTCAGATTCATTGAACTCTTTCCCTGCTGCTGTATTCGCCAGGCATGAGACAACCAATGAGCGATGCACCACCAGACTGTCTCCGGTCGACTGGTTGCACAACCGGCCTGGTGGATGTGTGCGCCGGCAGTGGACTAACCGTTATCAGCCGCCTCTTTCCAGGTATCAAAAAGAGGGCAGATCCCCACCATGTCTGATCATACCAATAAACACGCGCTATTTACTATCCGGGTGCTGTCGCAGGTCAGGAAGGAGCACCGCTGCCAAACCCAACAGGGGTAACCAGGCGCACAGCTGATAGACCGCTTCAATACCCATCTGATCGGCCAGACGACCAAAAAAAGCCGCACCCAAACCGGCCAGTCCAAAGGCCAGCCCAAAGAAAAGACCGGAGACCATTCCGACTTTGCCGGGAAACAACTCCTGGGCGTAGACCACCATTGCCGGAAAGGCTGAGGCAATCAACAGGCCGATGGTAAAGGTCAGAGGGCCTGTCCAGAACAGGGTGGCATGCGGGAGAGCCAGTGCAAAGGGGGCTGTGCCGAAAATCGACCACCAGATCACCTGCTTGCGACCAATGCGATCACCAATGGGGCCGCCGAGTAATGTCCCGGCAGCCACACCGAAAAGAAAGACGAACAGGTGCAGTTGCGCCGCCTGCACTGGAACCTGAAATTTGTGCATGAGGTAAAAGGTGAGATAACTGTGCAGACTGGTTGTGTAAAAAAATTTGGAAAACATCAGAAGAAGCAGGATGACCACAGGTCGGACAGCAGAGCGTTGTCCGGTCTTTCCGGTTATGTGCGCAGCTCGCCGCTCCAGCCGTTTTTTTGCCTGCTGCTGCTTGTACCATCCGCCAATCCACCAGAGAAGCACAATGGCTGCCAGGGCCACCAGGGCAAACCAGGCCAGACTTGATCTGCCCGCAGGGATGATAATCAACGCTGCCAGCAGCGGACCGGCAGCTGTACCGGCATTCCCGCCGACCTGAAAGATTGACTGGGCAAGTCCGTACTGACCGGCTGAAGCCAGACGGGCAACCCGGGATGATTCCGGATGTAAAACCGCTGATCCGGAACCGACCAGGGCAACAGCCAGCAGCAGCAGCCCATAGCTCGAGACCCACGCCAGGGCAAGGAGCCCCAGCAGAGTACACCCCATACCCCAGGCAAGAAAGTACGGCTGCGGTCGATAATCGGTGTACAGACCGACCAGAGGCTGTAACAGCGAAGCCGAGATCTGAAAAGTCAGGGTGATCAGGCCGATCTGTGTGAAACTGAGTTGAAACCCCTCCTTCAACAGGGGGTATATCGCCGGAATAAGTGATTGAATAAGATCATTGAGAAAATGTGAACAACTGATGGCAATCAGTATCTTGAGGCCGATCTTTTTTGATGCCGGCAATGAAGAAAGATGTGCTTGGCTGCGCTGGATCATAGGGTGAACTCAACAACGATGAGGCGATAGTTGATGCAGGACCGGAGTACCCTCTCCCCGGCAGGACCGGGCCCGTAGCAGGCGCGACGCAGTACCTGTGCCGGGGCCTGTCGGCTCCATATCCACGGGAGTTTTCCGGTATACGATGCAGTGTAAAAAAAACTGATGGTAAAGAGAGAAAAAGGGTAAGAACGCCGGCGTCAACACAGACAGCAGTTACAAGACGTTCTCTTTTCGATCGGGCTCCTCTTCACTCCGGCTGCCCACCGGGAGCGGTAACGTGACAATGAAAACCGTTCCCGGCCGATCCGGATACGCGTGAGCAGCGTCTTCGGGGAGCATTGTCCTGGGAACAGGACTGAGTGCGGAGATCGTACCGCCATGTTCTTTAATGATCCCGAAGGAAACCGACAGACCCAATCCGGTCCCCTTGCCCACCTGCTTGGTGGTGAAAAATGGATCAAAGATATTGGCGATATGTTCAGAACTCACGCCGGTTCCGGTATCAGCGACACTGACTTCAATCCGCCCTTGAGACGGATGTCGGGTCCGAATAAAGATAACGCCGTCCTGACCGATTGCATCGGCGGCATTGTTTAACAGATTCAACCAGACCTGTTTGAGTCGTTCCCGGTCTCCGATCATGGTGGGTAACGATTCTCCCGGTGTGAAAACCACTTGAATCCGGTTCAGAAAGAAGGCGTGTTCCACCAGTTGAATCACCTCCTGCAAAGAGGTATTGAGATCCAGGGCACCGCGCACCGAATGCGAATGGCGGGAGAATCCCAACAGGTCAGCCACGATTTTGCGACAGACCTTGGTCTGTTTTTCGATAATACGCAAACTCTCCAGTGATTCTTCATCAGTGACATCATCCATCAGTAACTGCGCATAACCGAGAATAATCCCAAGCGGGGTATTGATCTCATGGGCCACACCACCGGCAAGACGACCCAGACCTTCCATTTTCTGCGATCGGATCAACTGTTCCTGGAACTTCTTGAGCATGGTGGTGTCCCGTGCCGTCAGGAGAAGGCCCATGATATTGCCGTCCTGCTCATAAATCGGTACTTTGACCACATGGAACCACTTCTGGTCATCAGACCTCTTAAAGGTAATCTCTTTGGATAACGGCTGACCGGTCAACAGGATCTGTCTGTCTTCATGATAGTTCAGATCCGCCTGCCGGGGAGAAAAGATATCAAAATCGGTCCTGCCGATAACAGCCTCCTCCTGAAGACCGAAATAGTCACAGAAGGCTTTGCTGACAAACCTGTACACCAGATCCTTGTCCTGCAGGGTAATAAAGTCCGGCGTCACGTTCATGATGGTTTTGAGCAGCCCCTGCTGCTGGGCAATGGTTTTCTCCCGTTCGGTCAGCTCCTGAATATGGTTTCTGATCGTCACGGCCATCACGTCAAAGGCCTCGGCCAGGTCCTGCAGCTCGTCACCGAAGTTGTGTCTGAACACGGAGCAGTGACGACAGCTCTCCATCTTCAGCGGATACTCTTTTCCCTGGCAGTTCGGGCACAGGGTACCGGCCAGGTACCAGCAGCGCCGCAGCGGATCGCCATAGGCGGGACAGTCAACCTTGTCGCAGGCCATGATGTCCCAGCAGTTTTTCTCCAATGTGAACCCGGCCTGTACATCGAGGTTGCCTTTGACAATCTGCTCGGCCGACTCCCGCAAACGGTTGAGACGAAGGGTCACGGTCCGTGCAAACCACAGGGCCAGCACAACACCGAGACTGACGCCCCCCAGGGTGACAAACAGGCTGATCCAGCGTTGCTGGGCAATCTGTGCATCGATCTCGCTTCGGGCCAGCCCCATCCTGATACTGCCGAGACTTTTGTCACCCACCACAATCCTGACGTTAAAATCGTAGATCTGCCCCCGTTCAGTGGTCAGCTGCCTGGGCTGCGGTTTCTCGCTGGCCTGATTGACCGTCAGAAGATCAGTGGGAAAACCGCCGCTGAAGGTGTGCGTTAAGATGTTACCGGTGGTGTCGGTTAAAAAGATGTAGATGATGTCGTCGTACTGTCCATGGAGGTTGTCGATGAGATTTTTCATCTGCAGAAAATCCATGGCCAGGAGAGGCTCGGTCAGTCTGAATGCCAGCCCGGATGCCAACGCCATACCCCGTTTCTTCCCCTCTTCCAGGAGGGCCTTTGATGACATGGCAGAAAGGATAAGACCGATGCTGAGACCACACAGCACCAGCATCATGGTCACCCCCAGGGTGATCTTGCTTCTGAAACGTAAACGATGAAAGATTTTGCTCAACGGGTTAGTCAAGATCCATCCCCACCTTTTTTTTCAGTTCCCGGATGGGATCAAAATCACTGTCGTCGGAGGGGACAAAGCCAATGAATCTGGCTGCCTCAAGGATAACATGATGTCGTGGATTTCCCTCATAGTCAAGTTTCAGCAGGGCTTTTTTAATCTTATCGGCAGCCTCCTGTGAAAGGCGCGGGCTGCTGGCGTACACCCAGCCCGGATAGGAACGGGAGGCGGCAACAACCCTGATCTGGCTGATATCGATCTTCTTTTCCACCACTTTCAGCGACCCTTCCCGAATTGATCCCAGGTCATGCAACCCGGCATAGACACTGAGGATGACATTCTCCTGCCGGCCGCCTGCAAAGACCACTTCCTTAAAATCATGGATATGTACTCCGTGGTCGACAAAGTGGCCAAGAGAAAAAAGATAGCCTCCTGCAGAGGCGGGATCTACCGCAATCCATGACTTGCCCCGGCAGTCATCAAGTGATTGGATAGCCTCGTTGTCCTTGCGGGCGATGATCTGCCCACGAAATTCAGCCCGCCCGTCCAGCTCGATGATACGGGCCATGGCCTTGGCACCAAACTGATTGGCCAGCTTAACGTAGACAAATGGATTGGTGAAAGAGATGTCAATTTTGCCCTGACCGAACATCCGGATATGATCGGAAAAGGAGTCAGGGAAAACCTGCCGGACCGGCATACCGGTTTCTTCGATCAGGTACTCCACTAAACGATGATGACGCTGAAAGGATTCAGTATGTGAATACTGGGGCAGATACGCATAGGTGACAGCGGGCTGCTGCGGTCTGGCTGTTATCTCCTGACGCTTGTTCAGAGACACCTTCACGCTCTCCTCACCGTCCCCGCAGGAGCAGAGAAACATGCTTGCAAACAGCATCACCGCCAAGAACAATCCATTGAGTCTGGGCACCATACCGGTTATCCCTCTTTGGTTACAGCCTGTCTGTTACACTGACCACATCCTGTTTATCCATACAGCAAATCCGTTGTTCCTGCAACGAACGCTGTGTATGTTTGGCACAAACAGATCCCGGATTACTTGAAACAGTGTGAGCAAACATGATTATATGGGAGAAGGGTCTGTAGGGTACTGAACACCGCCAGACCTTTGCCTGCCCTGCTCCGGGCAAGTCGCAGCGCATGAAGAGACGTTGCCAGTCACAGCCGACCGCACTGCAAAGAGCACCGGTCCACAGTGGAGGGATCGGCCGGGATCCGCATCAAAGCGGCTTCAATATCAACCACTGCTACCAGGAGAAGTATACATGCAGACAAAAAAGATCAGACCTGCAGATACCTACGCACCCCTTTATTTTCTTGTCTCTCTGGGCACCGGCGGCCTGGTGGTCACCTTTTTCATGTGGCTGATGCACTGGGTGCCTCACCCGGGCCGTTCAGTCCCACTTTTTGAAGACATTGTCGCCGCATTCAGCTCAGGCGATCTGATGATGCGGAGCATGATCGTGATCGCTCTCATCGGCATTGCCTGGTTCAGTTTCCAAAACCTTCGTTATCTTGCCTGGAATCTGCGCCGCTATCATAGGTGGAAGCAGACGGAGGCCTACACCCGACTTCGTTCCACCAACGCTGAAACACAGCTCCTGGCCATGCCGCTGGCCATGGCAATGAGCGTTAACGTCTGTTTCATGCTCGGCATGGTCTTTGTGCCCGGACTCTGGAACGTGGTGGAGTACCTCTTTCCTCTGGCTCTTCTGGCGTTTCTGGGCATCGGCGTCCTTGCGTTGCAGCTGCTGGGTCAATTTTTAGGCCGCGTCCTGGTGACCGGCGGTTTCAGTTGCACGGACAACAACTCCTTTGCCCAGGCCATGCCTGCCTTTGCGCTCGCCATGATCGGGGTGGGACTTGCCGCACCAGCCGGCCTTTCTGCCAATCGAATCGTGGCCGGGGCCGGACTGGTATTTTCCACCTTTTTTCTGATTGCAGCAGCCCTTATCGGTGGCATTGCGCTCATACTCGGGCTCCGTTCTCTCCTTGAAAACGGTGCCAACATCGAGACCGCACCCACGTTCTCAGTCTTTATTCCGCTGTTGACCATCCTCGGCATCCTGTCCCTGCGACAGAGTCATGGCCTTGACGAACACTTTGCCCTTGCCGGAAGCGCGGCTGACCGTCTAATGCTGCTGAGTCAGTATCTGTCGGCACAACTGCTGTGCCTTCTGCTTGCTGCACTCGTCCTCGTCCGTTTACACTATTTTGCCCGTTTTCTTGTCGGCAGGGAGATCTCTGCCGGCAGTTACGCCCTGGTGTGTCCGGGAGTCGCCCTGGCCGTCATGCTCCACTTCTGGCTTAACCGCGGTCTGGTGGACGCCGGTCTGATCGGCAAGTTTTCAGTTTCCTACTGGATCATCTCAGGACTGGCCATGCTCTTCCAGTTTGCCACCATCTGGCTGGTTGCCACCCTTAACCGTCGACACTTCGGTACAACCGACCAGTAACACCCCCCTACCACCGGCAACCTTCTCTGCTCCGGGAATGATGACAGAGACCATACCCTGTCATCTCCCGGCAGCATGAAAGGGCCTGTTCTGCCGACGCACCGCACCGGCCGTTGCCGGTCTGTTGCTGCAGTTTCGTCTCAACTGATTCAGCAACCGGGTTATCCCTCTGCCCTCACTGCAAAAGACTTGTCAAGCGAAGCAAGAAAGTGTAGGTGAGGATTGCTGTTATCTACCGCTAAGAGGTCTCTTTGTCCCGAGACGTTTCGATCCATCTGTATAAGGCATTCTCAAAAACATGGAACAATTTTTCAGTCCCAGAAGCATTGCCGTTATCGGTGCCAATGATCGCCCCGTCTCCATCGGGGCCGCACTCATCGACAACCTCCTCCTCGGCGGTTATACCGGTCCCATCTATCCGGTTAATCCAAAATATACGACTGTCCGGGGTCTTCAGACATACCCTGCCGTCACGGCCATTGAAGAACCGCCGGACCTGGTGATCATTGCCACCCCCATTGCCATTGCCCCGGAACTGGTCCGGCAGTGTGTACGGACAGGAGCTCAGGGCGTGATCATCATCTCTGCCGGAGGCAAGGAGTCGGGGGAAGAAGGTGCTTTTATAGAAGAACAGATTGCAGGTGCGGCAGAGGGATCCGGCATGCGCATCCTCGGTCCGAACTCCATGGGAGTTATCCGGCCGGGCAAGCATCTCAACGCCACCTTTGCCGGAGGCATGCCGGTCAAAGGCAATCTGGCGGTCATCTCCCAAAGCGGTGCAATCTGCGCAGCCATCCTCGATCGGGCGGCTGAAGAGAACATGGGGTTCAGCCACTTTGTCTCCACCGGCTCCATGCTCGATGTGGATTTTGGTGATCTGATCGACTATCTGGGAAACGATGGTTCGGTCAAGGCAATCCTTCTCTACATGGAAAACCTGAGTAATCCCCGCAAGTTCATGAGTGCCGCGCGCTCGGTCTCACGGATCAAACCGATCATCGTGCTGAAAACCGGGAAAAGTAAAGCCGGCGCCCGGGCGGCCTCAACGCACATCGGTGCCATGGCCGGTGAAGACGACGTGTATGATGCCGCCTTTAAACGAGCCGGCATTGTCCGCGTGCCCTCATTGGGGCGTCTGTTTGACTGTGCTGAACTCATGGCCAAACAGCCCCGGCCCCAGGGCACCCGGTTGGCGATAGTCACCAACGGCGGCGGCCCCGGGGTCATGGCCACCGACACCCTGGCTGAATACGGACTGGAACCGACACCCCTCAGCGAGACCATCATGGCCAAACTCAATGACCTGCTCCCCCATTTCTGGAGCCGGGGCAATCCGATCGATATCCTTGGGAACGCCACGGTAGAACGGTTTGCCTCTGTCATTGAGCTGTGCATGTCCAGCCGGGAATTTGACGGTATCCTGATCATAATGGTCCCTCAAAATCTGACGGCCCCGGAAGAGGTGGCCACTGCCCTTGTCAAACTCGCAAAAAACAAACGGATACCGGTCTTTGCCTCCTGGATGGGCGGCATGCGGATAGTTGAGGCTGTGAGCATCCTCAACAAGGCGGATATCCCCACGTACGAAACACCGGAACGGGCCGTCCGTGCCTTTCTGTACATGGTTGAATACACGCGAAACCTGGAGATCCTCTCCCAGGCACCGCCCAAACTTGCCGTTGAACTCTACTTCAACCGGGACCAGGTGTTCCGCACAATTTATGAATGCTTTGAGCAGGAAACCGAAATGCTCTCGGAAATGCAGAGCAAAGAGATCCTGGCCGCCTATGGTATTCCGGTAAACCCCACCGTGCTGGCCACCTCGGCGGATGAAGCGGTGGCCCTTGCCGCTGCAATGGGTATGCCGGTGGTCATGAAAGTTGTTTCACCGGACATCACCCACAAGTCGGATGCGGGCGGCGTGCAGCTCGACCTGCGGAACGAGTCGGATATTCGCCAGGCCTATGAACGCATCATGACCTCAGCAAAGGCATTCAAAGCCGATGCCGGCATAACCGGAGTCTCACTGCAGCCCTACATTGTCAAGCCGGAGTTTGAACTTCTTTTCGGCAGCAACACCGACGACAAATTCGGCCCGGTTCTCTGTTTTGGCTCAGGTGGAATTTTTGCGGAAGCACTTGATGATAAGGCCCTGGGGCTGCCGCCGCTCAATCGCCTGCTGGCCAGACGCATGATGGAAGAGACCCGCATCCTGCCTCTTCTGCAGGGCTACCGGAATGCACCACCGGCAGACCTGGAAAAGCTGGAAGAGCTGCTCCTGCGACTTTCTCAGCTTGTCGTCGATTTTCCGGAAATCGTGGAACTTGACATCAACCCCGTGCTGATCAAGGACGGTCAGCCCTGTGCAGTTGATGCACGCATTCGCCTGAAGCGCACCGAAGGGAATGCCAACAACCTGCACCTGGTGATCAGCCCTTATCCGCAACACCTGGAACGGCATGACTTTACAGACATGCAGATGCCGCTTTTCATTCGGCCGATAAAACCGGAAGATGCCGAGCTCTTTGTTGAACTCTTCAACGCACTCACCCCGACCAGCATCTATTACCGTTTTTTCAGTGTGGTCAAGACCCTTTCTCCGGAGACCCTCGCCCGCTTCACCCAGGTTGACTATGATCGGGAAATTTCCTTTGTGGCGCTGGATGACGACAGTGAAGAAGGAGAACGGATGCTCGGTGTGGCCAACATTGTCGGCGAACCGGACGGCAGACGCGGCGAGTTCTCCGTCCTCATCGGCGACCCCTGGCAGGGGAAAGGTATCGGTGCCACACTGTTGCTCCAGTGTCTGCGTATCGCTCAGGAACGCGGCATGCAGACTGTCTGGGGAACCGTACTGGCGGAAAACCGATACATGATTGCCCTTGGTAAAAAACTGGGCTTTACCATCAGACGAGGCGAAGATCATGCAGAATATAAACTGACCATTGATCTGACAACCGCAAAGCTGTGATCCCCTTTGTCAGCACCCGCAATATCCGCGACACAGGCGCAGGGTCGTCCTGCCCATATACCCGCCTGTAACCTGTAACCGGTATCTCTTAGCGGAGATCACCACTGTTTTTATCTTTGCACGAGGAATGAAATGTCTCAACAAGTTGCAATCGATCAGGAAGAATGCCTAGGATGTGAAGCCTGTGTGGAGCTCTGCCCGGATATCTTCGGTTTTGATATCGATCTGGGCAAGGCCTATGTTATTCTGGAAGAAGGCGGTGATGAAGACTGCATTGATGAGGCCGTCGGCTCCTGCCCGGCGGGGTGCATCACCTACGAGTAAACCTGCCGTTGGTTTATGGATGACCGGATCGCTTATACCAGGCTGTCCGGTTTTCTTTACTGAATGCGCCTTTGATACTTTTGGAGCGCACAACAAAAAGGACAGTCATGGTTACATCCATTATTTTAATCAATACCGATCGCAACAAGGTCAATGAGGTTGCCGAACAGCTGCAGAGCATAACCGGGGTCTCTGAAGTGTATTCCGTCAGCGGCAAGTATGATCTGGTGGCCATTATCCGGGTCAGAAGCAATGACGACCTGGCTGATCTGGTCACCAAAAAGATGCGGGTCCTGGACGGCATTACCAAAACCGAGACCATGCTTGCCTTTCAGGCCTACTCCCGTCATGATCTCGAAGCCATGTTCAATGTCGGGATGTGAACTCTCCTGAAGCTTGAACCACCCGGCTGTTGCGACACTGTTCCGGTGCACCCTTGTCGGTTCGTCCTCGGAGTATGCTCCTGTTGCTCCTCACCGGTGCTGTTTGTGCCACATAAGGGAGCGAACCCATTTTTCCAGAGAAATAAGGGGAAAGATGACAAAACCTGCCGCAGCGGTCAAACCAAGATCAGCAACCGACAGCGGTACGGTCTGAAACACCTGCTGAAAAAAAGGCAGGTAAATGAACAGGGCCTGCAGAGCGAGGATAACGCCGACGCCCAGAAAAATTGTGGGGTTGCTGAACCAGCCTATTTTGAGGATGCTGTCTCTTAAGGAGCGACAGTGGATCAGATAGAAGATCTGGAAAAAAATCACAAAGGTGACGGCAATCGTCTGCGCCTTGACCAGAGCATCGACCGAAGTCAGGCCCGCGGCCTGTCCCCAGCGGTACTCCAGCACAAACAGGAGAATGGTTCCGGCAGTCATGAGCACGGAGACGCTGACTATCCGGAAGACCACAAAACCGGAAAACAGGCGTGCCTCCGGATCACGCGGCGGTCGATGCATGATATCGGGTTCTTTTACCTCAAAGGCCAGCGGCAGGGCAAGAGTCACCGCGGCCACCAGGTTGATCCACAGTAACTGGGTCGGCAACATCGGTAAGAGCAGGACCCTGGTGATGGGATCAAACGGAAAAAACATGATGCCGTATACCAGGATCAGGGCAAGTCCCAGATTAGTGGGTAAAAGAAAGGCCAGTGATTTTATAAGATTATCATACACGCGTCTCCCCTCTTCCACGGCTGCGCCGATGGTGGCAAAGTTGTCATCGGCAAGGACAATATCCGCAGCCTCTTTGGAGACAGCTGTGCCCGCAACACCCATGGCCACACCGATATTCGCCTGCTTGAGTGCAGGTGCATCGTTAACGCCGTCACCGGTCATGGCCACAACATGATGGCGCTGCTGCAGAGCACGGACCAGTTGCAGCTTATGTTCCGGTGCCACACGAACAAAGATGTTCGTGTCATTGGCCGCTGTTGCCAGATCTTCCTCCTCCATGACCGCCAGTTCAGCTCCGCTCATCACCTTGTCACCGGTGGACAGATTCAGGTCGGTACCAATGGCAAGGGCTGTGGCCCGATGGTCGCCGGTGATCATCTTCACCACAATTCCTGCCTGATGACAGGTCTGAACAGCCTCAATGGCTTCGCGACGCGGCGGATCAATCATGCCGATTAAACCGAGAAAAACAAAACCATCAGCCACAGCAGCTTCGGACAGTTGCCCGCCGGCCACGGTCCAGGGTTTGGAAGCAAGCGCCAGCACCCGCATGCCTTTTGCTCCCATCTGCGATATGGCCGCGGTTATCATCTGCTGCTGTGCAGCATCCACTGCCTGCCGGCAGCGTTTCCACACCACCTCCGGCGCACCCTTGATCACCACCATCGGTGCTGTACCGCCGTGCAGTGTTGCCATGTACTGCAGTTCCGAGGCAAAAGGGAGCTCATCCAATCGCGGATAACGGGTGTTGAGCTCCTCAGCCGTCAGATTCGCCTTGGCTGCCGCCACCAGCAAAGCGGCCTCTGTCGGATCGCCCGTGATGGACCACACCCCCTGTTCATGACGCAGCGTGGCATCATTACACAGCACCGACATGAGCAACAGCTCCCTGACTGATGCCGGCAACGGCACATCCCTGCGCCCGTCCACCAGAAAACTTCCCTCTGGTTCGTACCCCAGACCGCTCACCTGAACCACACTGTCACCGGTCATCAGCTCAGTGACAGTCATGGCATTACGGGTCAGGGTACCGGTTTTGTCGGAGCAGATCACCGTGGTCGAACCCAATGTCTCAACAGCGGGCAGATGGCGGATGATGGCATTACGTTTTGCCATCCGCTGCACACCAATGGCCAGAGCAATGGTCACCACTGCGGGCAACCCTTCAGGAATCGCCCCCACAGCCAGGGCAATGGCAAACATAAGGGTTTCTTTTAAGGCTGATCCGAGCGGAACAGCCATGTCCAGGGCTCTCTTCACTCCGATGGCCAGGATCACAGCAGAGATAAGCACGGTGGCAATGGTTATCCAGGTGCTGATCTCAGCCAGCTTTTTAGTCAGCGGTGTATCCAGGCTGACCGTGCTGTCCAGCATATCCGAAATCCGGCCGAGTTCGGTCGTCATCCCGATTCCGGTCACCACCGCCGTTGCCGTACCCGCGGTAACCAGGGTTCCGCTATAGGCCATGCAGGTACGGTCTCCAAGCACGGCAGCAGCAGCGGCCGGAAGCACTGTTTTCTGGACCGGTACCGATTCCCCGGTAAGGGCTGCCTCTTCAACCTGCAGGTTCTTCAAGGTGACCAGACGCATATCTGCAGGCACACTGTCGCCTGCGGCCAGAAACACCACATCACCCGGGACAAGATCCACTGCCGGGACCATCCTGGTTGTGCCGTCTCGCAGTACTGTCGCATTTTGAGGGACCATGCCCGACAGTGCTTCAATCGCCCGGCCTGCCTTGAACTCCTGAATAAACCCGATAACGGCATTGATCAGAACCACGGCAAGGACCACCAGGCCATCGGTTGCCTTGCCAAGCAGTATGGCGACAACCGCTGCCCACAACAACACCCAGATTAAAGGATTGTTGATCTGTCGCCAGAGCAGCTGCCACACGCTGTCTTTCGATTTTCTGAGAATCCGGTTAGGGCCGTGCATCCGTCCACGTTCACGGGCCTGCTCCGTACTTAACCCGGCCTGACAGCTGTCAAGCTGCTGAAAAACAGCCGCAGCATCCATGGAGTGCCAGGCCGCCTGACCGGAAGTCACCGTTGATTTAGCAGTCATTTTCTTCTCACGAACCAGTCCAGGGGAATACAATCAGGAACGGTGTCTGTATAAGCATCGCCCCGGACTGTGCAAGCGGTAAAATAAACCACATGACGATTCCTGATAACAGCGAAGAACAACTCCCCGGATAACCATGCAGGCAGTACCGGACAAACCGCTTTACAGTCGCCATTCAACAGCCGGTGTTTTTCGTGTCGGTAAACGTTTGTACATAAATCTGGGGTAACCGATCATCATTGCACCGTAACACTGAAAACCTTCCGGCAGCTGCAGGGCAGTGACCAGCGGTGGAAAGGCCGCAGCAGCAGCGTTCAAATATCCGGCCCAGCAGCAGCCAAGCCCGAGAGTGCCGGCAGCCAGCTCCAGATAGCTCAACGCCAGGGTGCAGGTCGCAGGAGCACTCCGGCTGCCTTCCTTTGCATAGGTGACGATCAGGGCCGGTGCTCCACGTAAAATAACATCCTGCCCGGCCTGCCATCTTTGTATAAGCCCGGCAGCATTATATCTCTGTGCAGTTTCCGGCTGATTGGCCTGCAACCACTGCATCCAGTCAATGACCGTGGCACTGAGCCGTCGCAGTTCCGTGCGATCGCCAATGACCAGCCAGCGCGCTTCCTGTGCGTTAAGACCGGAAGGGGCATAACGGGCGATATCGATCAGCTGGGCCAGTTTCTCCTTTTCAACGGCTGTATCACGGTACACCCGGATGGAGCGCCGGGCACGGAGGAAGTATTCACACTGGACCACATCCATGGGCAGATTCGGCCGTGCCGGCGAACAGGCCGTCATGGGCATGTTCCGGTGGTCAAAACTGCCGGTGGGACAGACGGCTACACAGTGCCCGCAACGAATACACAGTCTGGATGCATCCTCAGTCGGCACCGGCATCGTCCCTTCACTCCAGGCAATGATGCCGAGCGGACAGACCTTGGCACAGATACCGTCACGATTACAGGTTGCCGGATTAATGGTAAAAAGTTGCATAGATTCTCTCCATTGATCACAAAAAAACGATGACGGACTGTGCAGACAGCTGCCCGACAGATAAAAAGTACTTGCCGTACGTACCTCAACAAAACTATACCGGGCGAACAGGTATCTATGGTAAAAAAACAGGTGCGTTTCTGCAGTTTGCCGAACGCATTGACTCGCTGTTTCTCAAACAGACACGCTCTGTCTCACCGGGGAAAATACCGCCAAAAGACAGACAACGGTTGTACACCGTCCAGACAAAACCCGCTGTGCAGTCTCGTTTCGATGATTCCGGTTTCTGTGCAAAACGGTTTTTACTGATCAGCCTCCTCTTTAACCCGATCCGACCATGACCCGCAACATCCTCAAGCTGAACATCTTTGCCGCACTTAAGATGATGCTCTTTCCCATGGCGATCATCACCCTGTTCTGGAAGGATCAGATCGGTCTGTCGCTGACGGAAATCCTGCTGATCAACGTCTTTTTTTCAGGCGCCAGCCTGATCATGGAGTACCCCTCCGGCTATATCAGCGACCACCTCGGCTATCGCCGCTCGCTTCTCATTGCCTGTGGTTTTGGTCTGATCGGCTGGGGTGCCTACCTCTTTGCCCAAAACTTCTGGCATGTGGTCGGCGCTGAACTGCTGCTCGGCGTCAGTCACGCCTTTATAAGCGGTTCCGACAATGCTCTGCTGTATGAGACCCTGCGTGCAGACGGACAAACCGAACTGTACACCCGCTGCGACGGCCGAATGGCAGGATGGGCGCAGATTGGTGAGGCAGGCGGGGCTCTCTGTGCCGGGCTTCTGTATGTAGCCAACCCTCTTTTGCCCTTTATGATCCAGATCGGCGTATGGGTGGTTGCCCTGGCCGTGGTCCTGACTCTTCAGGAACCTGAGGGGGAAAAAAGACCGCACATCAGTTCACATGTTAAAGAGGCGTTTCGTATCAGCCGTTACTGCTTTGTTGAACAAAAACGGGTTCGGGCAACCATGGTTTTCGGCGTACTGCTCAGCCTGGCCTCTTTCTATCCGGTCTGGCTGGTGCAACCGTTCATGCAGCAGTGCGCCGTACCACTGGCCTGGTTTGGACCGATCTGGGCCGGTGCCAACCTCACCGTTGCCCTCTGTGCCTATCACAGCCACTGGGTGCTTGCCAGGGTCGGGATCAAACGAATCTGCCTGCTGTTCATCGGCCTGATTGTGCTGGCCTTTCTGGGTCTGGGGCTGACGACGATGCTCGGCAGTTTTCTGTTCTACTATCTCCTGACAGCGATGCGCGGCCTGCAGGGACCGATTATCCGCAGTTTTCTCCAGCAGGAGGCCTCCCGGTACATGCGAGCCAGTCTTCTCAGCCTGCACAGCCTGCTGTTTCGGGTGGGCTATGTGGCCACTGGCCCGGCCATCGGCTGGATCAGTGACACCAGCGGCCTGCAGACAGCCTTTGTCGTCCTGGCCGGCGGCTTTGCCCTGACCCTGCCCCTGGCCTTCCGCAGTTTTCTTCACCACCACAGGGAGATCAGCTGACGGTCATACCTATCTATTGACACGACAAGAAGCAACAAGAGCGCACGCTCTCCTGTCCACTGCCCGGATCCTATTCCGACCACCGGTCATACGACTCAGGATTCATCTCTCTCTTTCTGCAGCACATCGCCACGGTGAAGGCGAAGAACCCGACCATCCCGGACCCGATCGGCTGTCTGCTTACGACGGTGTGGCAAACTTCAAACCAATGATTCCGGCAACAATAAGGCCGACACTGAAGAGGCGCGCAAAGTTGGTCGGCTCTTCAAAAAGGACAATACCCAACACCACAGTGCCTACAGCGCCGATACCCACCCAGACCGCGTAGGCGGTTCCCAACGGCAAGGACTTCATGGCAATGCCCAGCAGCCACAGACTGATAAGCATGGACACCATGGTCCAGACAGTGGGCCATAACCGGGAAAAACCCTCTGTGTACTTCAATCCGACTGCCCAGCCGGTTTCAAAGAACCCTGCAACAGTAAGAATAAGCCAAGACATATCTTTTCCTTTCACAGATGTCGAGGTCGTCCCCGATAGAGATTGGAGCGGTGAGGTCGTCCCCACTTCCGTTATCTGACCTGGTCGGTTTTTTGTCGCTCAGAACCGTCCCCCCAGGAGGCGATCAGCTCTTTGTCCGGTACCGCCTGCATGCTCTGACAAAATGAACACCTTTTTCTTTGCTCTTAAAGAAACAGAACTGTTTGCTGCAAAAGATGCGGGAGCAGTACTTTTGTTATCCGCATATATCCCATCCTGCTCAGGTGCAACCCGTCGGTTGTGTACTCTTCTTTCAAGAGTCCGTCTGCATCAGCAAGATGGGAGTACAGATCAACATACCCGGCATTGTACTTCTGCGAGAGCACCTGCAACTGATCGTTGACTTGCTGTATCCGTTCCAGAGGACGGCTGTCCAGGTAGCCGTCCCGAACCGGCAGCACACTGCATACAAGAACCGGGATATTTTGTTCCGATGCTCTGCCCAGCATGTCATCCATACTCGCTGTGATCCTCTCAACCGACCGGCCGTTACCGATATCATTTGTACCGATGAGCATGACCAGTAACTTTGGCTGTAGACTGAGCACATCCTGATCAAACCGATGCACAGCCCTTTCAGCCCAATCACCCCCCACACCCCGGTTGAGAATGGGCAGTGCTCCAAAGGACGGGGCCATCCACCAGAGAGTAATCTGCGAGTCGCCGAAAAACACGATCACATTATCGTCATATACCTCATTCCTGGTCAGGGTCTGCTCATGGCGGATATTGTTGATAATCCCGTGATGCCGATCCCGAAATTCAAACATCTTCCAGGTGGTCAGTGAAAACCCAACCGAGAGAAGAACAAAAGCAACAACAACCAGAAGGTGAACAACCTTTATTCGTTTCATGAGATCTCTCTCCTGATGTCCCTTAGAGATACCCCCTCTTGTTTCGATTATGGGTGCCGACGGTGATACTACCTTACATGCTCTATACAGCAGTGTTCATCTTTTACAGAACTGTGCGCACAACCAGTCTGGACGCTCACTCCGGCCGGGGATGGTTCAACAGGGCACACTCCTGAACCGTCACTCGCCATACCACTGCCTGCTGCGGATATTCTGCAGCTGCCAGGGATTCTGAACATCAAGTTTTTCCGGAAAATACTTGCCCCGGCCATCAAGCGGTGTCCATTCGGTGTACTCCCCGACCATGGGACCCAAGTAGGGTATTGCCATGGCCAGACAGTCTTCAAAATCCAGATCTTCCGGTTCAACCACGCCTCGGCAGGGATGACGGACAGCCCAGACAATGGCGGCAATCGCACCGGCCACCACCTGCATGGTGGTGGCATTGGCATAGGCTACATGTTGTCGTGCCTGGGTGATGGTCAGTTGCGAGCCGTACCAGTAGGCGTTTCGTTCATGTCCGGCCAGCAAAACACCCAGCTCATCCATGCCCTCAACAATATCCACCCCAAGGAGCCGGGAAAAGGGCTGCCGTACCCAGCCGCTGCCCTCCAGCTCCAGGGCGGAAAGCATACCATCATCACAGGGATGGTAAACAAACATCACACTCGGCCGATATAAAAACGTCTCCCCAGCACGAATTGACAGATAATCGGCAATAGCCAGCACTTCGTCATGGGTGACAATCATTCCCTGAAAGCCACCGATCGAGGGAACCCAGCTGCGGGCAAAGGTACTGGCACCCGGGCGTTGCAGATAAAAGGTGCCGGAACCCGGGCGGTGTTCACGTGCGCCTCGGGGCCGCCGTTTCTCAAAAGTGCCGATGGACAGCTCAGCCGGTTGCATCAGCTCGTCCACAAATCCGTCTATAGACCAGGTATTGATAAATTCACCCTGCCGCTTTGGCCGTTGACTGGCCTGCGTGTCACGTTCTGAAATCTGAATCGTGCATACCCCGAGAGCCTGAGCAAGACGGGCCCACTCTTCACGTGTAGAGGGTGTTGGTGTGTTGTTGCCGACCATTGCCCTGACATCTAAGAGTGCACGCTTGACAAAATGGGAGACCAGCCCGGGATTGGCACCGTGATCAACCACTGCGGTCGGGGAATCAGGACCTAACTCCTTGGCAAGCTCTAAAACCTGGGTACGGATAACGTAGTTGGTTCGTTCCTCCAGTTCCAGCATGGGATTGTCAAACACATCCGGCCATGGTTCTATGGAGGTGTCAACGTACAGTGCCCCGACCTCAGCACAGTACCGAATCAGATCAATACTGGAGACACCCACTGAAACGTTCAACAGAAGATCACCCCGGCGGATATGATTTTTCAGTATCTTCCGATAATTGCCTGGAGTCAGATTGCAGTGAATAAACTGTACACCGCTTTGCCGGGCAAGGCGCCGGCCAGCTTCATCAGCGGCAAGAACAGTCATCCGACTGTAAATATCCTCAAGATGTCGACCAAGAACCGGCAGCACAGCCTGACCGATACTCCCGCAACCGATCATTACAAGACGGCCTGCAAAAACTGAAGATGATAGTAGTTCAGGTGGTGGTGTCGTCATCTTTTCTTCACGCTCTCCTATGTTGTCCCTGAAATCGTCAAACCTTTGCTATAGGATACCCTTTGCAGCCGGTTCCGGCGGGTGGTGGGCAGACAGCCGCAGAGCAGACCGTAACCCTGGACTTTTAGCAGAAGATAGGACCATAAATGTCCATCAAAGGCAAGGACAGCCTCAAAAGAGACCGACCCGGTCAGGCCCCTCACCCAGGGCCGGCGTGCAGCCGTATTAACGGGTGTCTGGTGCATTGGGAGAGTGAGGGTTGTCTGACGGGCATGATATCCATGAACCTGGCTGAGCATCTAAACCGGAGCACCTGGTTTGCATCACCCCTTTATACTTTCTTTTGCACAGTCCTGGAAAAACAACCCTCAATCGGCATTCTGTGGTAGGTAGGGAGTGTACACTTCTTTGATCTGACATGTTATTTTTTCTTGACAAAGAGGAGCCATATCGATCAGTTTAAAAAACATCACCTTTTATTTATCACTATCTTATCCGGAGGATCCCGACCCAAAGCATTCCCAGTCATAAACAAAAAACTCTATATGCCACAAACAAAAGGAGGACGTGATGCGCACCAATAGACGGCAATTTCTAAAAATCTGTGCAGCGGCGGCCGGTGGCTCCAGTATGGCGACCCTGGGTTTTACCCCTGACCACGCCAAAGCCGAAGTCCGTGCATTCAAACTCACCCGCGCCACCGAAACCCGTAACACCTGTCCGTACTGCTCTGTAGGATGTGGCCTGCTTGTCTACAGCTTGGGCGACACCTCACACAACGCTCCTCCAGAAATCATCCACATTGAAGGTGATCCGGATCATCCGGTCAACCGCGGGACCCTGTGTCCGAAAGGTGCAGGTCTCCTCGACTTCATTCACAGCCCCAACCGCCTGAAGTATCCGGAGTACCGTGCTCCCGGCAGCAAACAGTGGCAGCGCATCAGCTGGGAGGAAGCCTTCAGTCGCATCGCAGCTCTGATGAAACAGGACCGGGATGCCAACTTTCTTGCCACCAACGAACAGGGACAAACAGTCAACCGCTGGACCTCGACCGGTTTTCTTGCCGCCTCTGCCTCCAGTAATGAAACCGGTTACCTGACCCATAAAATTGCCCGGAGCTTAGGCCTGCTGGCCTTTGACAATCAAGCCCGGGTCTGACACGGTCCAACGGTGGCAAGTCTTGCCCCCACGTTCGGCCGCGGCGCCATGACCAACCACTGGGTCGACATCAAGAACGCCGACCTTGTTCTCATAATGGGCGGTAATGCCGCCGAAGCACACCCCTGCGGCTTTAAATGGGTTACTGAAGCCAAGGCCCATCGCAAGGCCAAACTGATTGTTGTTGATCCACGGTTCACCCGCTCTGCTGCTGTGGCGGATATGTATGCACCACTTCGGGCGGGTACCGATATTGCTTTTCTCGGCGGCGTCATCAACTATCTGCTCAGCACCAACACCATTCAGCACGAGTACGTCAGAAATTACACAGACTTCTCCTTCCTGGTAAAAGAAGACTTCACCTTTAAAGACGGACTGTTCAGTGGCTATAACCCGGAAAAGCGTTCCTACACCAGGACAAGCTGGGGATACCAGCTCGGTGACGACGGCTATGTCCGGACAGACCCGACCCTGCAGCACCCGCGCTGTGTCTATCAGTTGCTGAAAAAACACTACAGCCGCTACACGCCGGAGATGGTGTCCACTATCTGCGGCACACCAAAAGAGGATTTTCTCACCGTATGCGAGGCTATTGCCAAAACCGCTGCCCCTGACAAGACCATGACCATCATGTATGCCCTGGGCTGGACCCAGCACTCCCAGGGATCACAGATGATCCGCACCGGAGCCATGGTCCAGCTGCTGCTCGGCAACATCGGTGTTCCCGGTGGCGGTATGAATGCACTTCGCGGCCACTCCAATATTCAGGGACTTACCGATCTTGGGTTGCTGTCAAATCTGCTGCCCGGTTACCTGACGCTGGCACGTGATAACGAACAGAGTTATCAAACCTATCTGCAGGCAAGGGCCTTCAAACCGCTCCGGCCGGGACAGATGAGCTACTGGCAGAATTACGGTAAATTCTTTGTCAGCCTCATGAAATCCTGGTATGGCTCGGCCGCAACCACAGAGAACAACTGGTGTTTTGACTGGCTGCCGAAACTCGACAAAGAGTACGATATCCTGCAGGTCTTCGAGAACATGCACAACGGCACGGTCAACGGATATATCTGCCAGGGGTTCAACCCGCTGGCCTCAGCTCCCTGCAAGGTCAAAGTGGCCGGTGCCATGGCCAAGCTTAAATTCATGGTGGTGATCGATCCGCTGGCAACCGAGACCTCGGAATTCTGGCAGAACCATGGTGAGTACAATGATGTTGATCCCGCCACCATCCAGACCGAGGTGTTCCGCCTGCCCTCCACCTGTTTTGCCGAAGAAGACGGTTCTCTGGTCAACTCAGGACGCTGGCTGCAGTGGCACTGGAAGGCCGCGGCACCACCGGGTGAGGCCAAAAGTGATCAGGCCATCATGGCCGGTATCTTCCTCAGACTGCGCGCACTCTACCAGCAAAACGGCGGCGTTTTTCCCGAACCGATCCTCAATCTGACCTGGAATTATCGACAACCGGAAAGTCCATCTCCAGAGGAGCTGGCCCGGGAGTTCTCCGGAACGGCAGTGACGGATATGGCCGATCCCAAGGAACCGGATAAGCACCTGTTTAAAGCCGGCCAACAGCTCAACGGCTTCGCCGAACTGCGGGATGACGGCTCCACTGCCTGCGGCTGCTGGCTTTTTTCAGGCAGCTGGTCGGAAAAGGGTAATCTGATGGCCCGTCGTGACAATGCCGATCCATACGGCATCGGCCAGACTCTGAACTGGGCCTTTTCGTGGCCCGCCAACCGACGGATCCTGTACAACCGTGCCTCCTGCGATCTCACCGGTAAACCCTTTGATCCAAAACGGACGTTGATCGCCTGGGATCCGGTCAGGGCAGCATGGTCTGGTGCTGATATCCCGGATTTCAATGCCCTGTCAGCCCCGGAAAACGGTATGGGCCCATTCATCATGAACCCGGAAGGCGTTGCCCGCTTCTTTGCGGTTGACAAGATGGCCGAAGGCCCGTTTCCGGAACACTACGAACCCTTTGAATCACCTCTGGATGTCAATCCACTGCATCCGCACAACAGTACCGCCAGGGCCAATCCGGCGGCACGCGTGTTCACCGGCGACTGGGAGAGCTTCGGCACAGCCGACCAGTTCCCCCATGTCTGCACCACCTACCGGCTGACCGAGCACTTTCATTTCTGGACAAAGCATGCCGCACTCGATGCCATCCTGCAGCCGGAACAGTTTGTCGAGATCGGTGAAGATCTGGCCAAAGAACTGGGAGTCAAGGCCGGTGACAGTGTACGGGTCCGATCCAAGCGAGGATTTATAGTGGCTGCAGCTGTGGTGACCAAACGCATCCGTTCCCTGCAGATCAACGGCAAAACAGTCCATACTGTGGGTGTTCCGATCCATTGGGGATTCCTGGGTCTGACTAAAAACGGCTACATCACCAATACGCTGACCCCGTTTGTCGGCGATGCCAATACCCAGACACCGGAATTCAAATCATTCCTCGTGGCCATTGAAAAGGTGTAAGGAGGTGAATCATGGCACTGCAATCCCTTGATATCAGAAGACGCTCCGCCACCACCACGCCATCACCCCAGGCGCGGACCACCCTGGAAATAGCCAAACTGATCGACATCTCTAAATGTATCGGCTGTAAGGCCTGTCAGGTCGCCTGTATGGAGTGGAACGACCTGCGGGATACTGTCGGCACCAATCGGGGTGTATATGACAACCCGGCTGATCTCTCGGCCCAGTCGTGGACCGTGATGCGCTTTGCCGAGGTTGAACCCGACCCCGGCCGTCTTGAATGGCTGATCCGCAAGGACGGCTGTATGCACTGCTCAGATCCGGGTTGCCTTAAATCCTGCCCTGCTCCAGGGGCGATTATTCAGTACAGCAACGGGATTGTCGACTTTCATCAGGAGGCCTGCGTGGGCTGCGGCTACTGTATTATCGGCTGTCCATTCAATATCCCCCGGCTCTCGGCAACCGACAACAAGGCGTACAAGTGTACGCTGTGCTCGGATCGGGTGGCTGTGGGCCGTGAACCGGCCTGTGCCAAGACCTGCCCTACCGGTGCAATCCTGTTCGGCGCAAAAGAGGACCTGCTCGAACACAGCGCCGGTCGCATTGCCGATCTGAAAGAACGTGGCTACCGGAATGCCGGCCTGTACAATCCCCCGGGCGTGGACGGCACCCATGTGATGTATGTGCTGCAACACGCCGACCGGCCCGAACTGTACAGCGGGCTGCCCAGTGATCCGGGCATCAGCCCGCTGGTTGTTCTCTGGAAGGATATTGCGAAAACCGTGATGGGCATCGGTTTAGGCGCAGCCATTGTCGGCGGTGTCGTCCATTTTCTGACCCAGGGACCAAACGAGATCAACGAGGAAGAGGAGGAAACGCTATGAGCAGACAGCAAATGATCCTGCGGCACTCCACCGGCGAACGGCTTAACCACTGGCTGGTGGCCATCCTGTTCATCCTGACCGGTCTCTCCGGGCTCGGTTTTTTTCACCCCGCCTTCTACTGGCTGACCAGCCTGTTCGGCGGCGGGACCTGGGCGCGCATTCTGCACCCTTTCTTTGGTGTGATCTTAGCACTCTGCTTTTTTGTCTTAGTGGCACGGGTATGGAAAGACAACCGCATCACCTCTGCTGACTGGCAATGGTTCAGACATCTGGGTGAGTTTCTGCGCAACAGACCAGCAGGTATTCCGGCCATCGGCAAGTACAACTTAGGGCAAAAACTCCTCACCAGAGTGCTGCTGTTGTGCATCCTCGTGCTGCTTGCCTCCGGTATCTTTCTCTGGCAGCCGTGGTTTGCGCCCGAATTTTCCGTTGAGATGCGACGCATAGCCGCTGTGGTGCATGCCTTTACCGCCTTTGTCATCCTGCTCTGCTTCATCGTGCACGTGTATGCCGCCTACTGGACCCGTGGGGCCATCCGTTCCATGACCAGGGGCTGGGTGACCGCTGCCTGGGCCAGGCACCACAGCACAACCTGGTACCAGGAGATGGCTGAGACCGGGAAAAAATCGCAGGGTGCGGCATGAACAGGAACAGTTCAGTATACAACAAAGAGGTGACAACCATCCCTGCTTGCAGCAATCTGCAGTTCCGCCAATGGGCAGGTGACAACCTGTGACAGGGGGCTCTGTTCTACAGCCTGGTCAGCTTGAAACAGCTGCGGGTTCCATTGTTGAACTCTGTCTGCCGGCGGAGGATCTTTTCCTCCGCCGCTCCCGGCGACTCCAACACCTGGCAAAAAACCATGCGTTAGAGAACTATCTTCTGTTTCTGACGGAACTGACCAGGTGGCAACACGACGAGCTGCTCAGTTCAACGCAACTGCCCCCTGTTGATAACCATCTGCTTCTGCAGTGTAAAACCCATCGCCTGCCACCACTGGCACCGGCCGGATGGCCTCGGCATGCATCCTGGCGTACAGCTGTTCAACGGGCGATAGCAGCAACTGATTCGTCGCTGCCACAGGAAGGAAAAACTGCTTTGGCACCGCTTAGAAGAGGCGATACAGCCTGGATGGAGAGACAGGCTGATCTGCTGTTGCACAACCCCGGAGAAAAGAGTCTTGATGTGGCGGCCGCCCTGTTTATCGGTGCTGCCTTACAGGTGCATTGGGCCTTTTGGGCACGAAGTCTGATCGGCCTGGACCTTGGTTTCTCAGGCCACTCACCACATTGCCCTGTGTGCGGCAGTGCGCCGGTCAGCGCCATTGTTCACGCTGGTGGTGCCTCCAGCGGGCTCCGTTACCTGCAGTGTTCCCTGTGCAGTTCACAGTGGCACGTTGTCCGTGCCAAATGTTCCCAGTGTGAAAATACGAAAGACATCGAATACTACGGCCTTGAAAAGATGTATGAGGCGGTGCGTATTGAGATGTGCCCTGCCTGTCGATCTTCGTTAAAGGTGGTGTTCCAGGAAAAAGATGCAGCGGTTGATGCGGTTGCCGACGATATAGCCTCGCTGGCTGTGGATGAGGAGATGACAAAGGCTACCGAACATACACCCATTAGCATCAACTTCTTCATGTTGTAAGGCGTGTTCAACCGACAACTGCGCAGCCGCCCCCGCGCAACACCTCTTTACACCTGCGTAACGCACAGTACCGGTCAGTATACCTTCCACTCACGATCAAGCTCTTCCGGGTGAGCAAACCTGACCACCCGCACTTTTCTGCTGCGTGGAAACTCCCGCTTTATAAGTGTTTTAAGTTCCCTGGCCAGACGAGCTCCGGAAAGATCAAACACCTGCTGTTCATAGCCGTCCTCACGGATCTCAAAAAGTATGGCATCTTTTTTAATGATGGCAATACTCCGATTACGTTTATACGAAAGCAGTAACACCCCTCCCGGCGGCTCAGCATTTTTCAACAACCGCAACGTATCAGTGAGCACAGTATCAATATTGACAAGAGCCATACCCTGCAGCTCCACAGTCGGTAAAACAATCTCTGCCGCAACGACGCTGCCTCACAGCATCTTCAGCGTCTTCATCATGAAAAAAACGAGCGGCAACAGGGTTGATCCCAGATGCCGTCCCCCGGTGTACAGTGCGAGCGTCACTGATCCAAAACAAACCATGGAAGCAGGCTTTCCCTGTCAGATGCTCTCTTCAAAATAATCGTTGTCCACCTTTTTGACCGGATACAGGGAGACCGTTGATACACCGATAATCGGGCACAGGGTTGGGCTGTTTTTTTCCCGTCATTCACTCGCCTCCAGTTGAGCACGCACCGTCCCCTCTGCATCAAGGAGTTCCAGATGGCTGCCACGGATGCGATAACGCTGCACCTTGGCCAGTGTTTCCACAAAAGACCTCTCCTGCTCCATGCCATCGGCACAGGCCTTCATGGTTATTGCCATCTGGTCAAAACGTAACCGGTCCCCCTGCAGCTCGAAGTTACCCGCCAAACCGTTACACCCCCCGCTTCCGGAAACATGTAACGCATCAACGGCAAAGAACAGGTACGGAGCAGCCTGGTGTTCGGCAACAGCCACCGGACTGTCCCCCAGACGGACAAGCTTCCAGTGGATGCCGCGCAGGGCACTGTCCACTGCTGTACTGCCGCAACTCTCCTGCGGCCGGATACTGATAAAACGCTGCACAACAAGCGTTGGTTGCGGTGGTAAACTCTCCTCCATTGACGGTCGCAGGGTGATCAACCCCTCCAGGCTCACCAGTAAAGGTTCCCCTGCCTGCGGACCTGTCTTGAGATAGGCAACTTCAAGTGATCTGTAATCGCCTTCCATGGCAACGGGCAGACTTCGACCGTCAGCACAAAGGGTGATGACGGCGGCATCAGCCATGTAGATAAACATGCCGGTGAGCTCCAACCGGGGATCGATCGGTCTGTAGAACAGCAAACGGGTCAACCGATCATCTGTTAAAGGATCCACAACCTTTCCTGGAGCCTCAAGTCGCTGTACTGTTGAACCGTCTTCAACAACACTGAAAAACAGTGGTAAGTCGTTGCTGCCACGTAAGACAAGATGGTTATTCCTGTCGAATGTCCAGCGGCCGATATTGTCTGTAGCACCTGGTACGGGCCTGCCGGAATCAATGCTGCGCAACTGATACCGGCCGTCAGGCAACAGGTCCAGATGCATGGTCGTGCGCTTACCGGCAACAGTAAACTCCCCCTCATACGAGGCAGGTAAAAGACCGATACCCTCCACCTTTGATTCGGCATGCGGCTTGTCCTGTACAGACACCAGCAGCATATCCAGCGGCTCATTGTGGCTGTTCAATGGCCTGTATATCGCTTCTGCGGCAAACAGTACCTGCCCCTGATGTGTAACAGCAGCACGCACCGTGCAAGTGCGTTCCGGCTGCACAGCAGTGTCATCATAGGCAATGGTAAATCGAAACGGCGGCTGGCCGGCGGGCTCCAGCTTGCTGCGGCCAAGCACTGCTGCCGGAGCATCTGCCCTGGATGCCTCCTGCAGCAGCTCAACGGTAAACACCGCGTCTACGGGCAGGGCAATACGCTCCCGATAGGTTGCCGTCCCCTGCAAGGTGCCTGCGCATGCGACGCTGGAGAACAACAGTCCCGCCACAACGAGCATCCAGGCAACGACCTTGCCGCACACTGAACAGATCATCTGTTGCCTCCAGCCGCTACACGCCTGATCACCCATGCTCCCCTCCTTTTGTTCCCGGACAACGATACACCACGCAGAGTTCAAAGCAGGCTGCTTGTTCCATGGTGTATCGCACCGCATGCCAAGCCGGTACCAGCTGACCGGCAAACGATCATTGCTTCTCAGGCACGGTTATCTTAATTTTCAGAGTTGTCGATAAGGCGGTAGATAAAGGCGCCTAAAACACCACCAACAAGCGGGGCCAGCCAGAAAAGCCACAGTTGTGCAGTTGCCCAGTCACCCACATACAGGGCAACGCCGGTGCTTCGGGCCGGGTTAACCGAGGTGTTGGTCACGGGAATACTGATCAGGTGAATCAGGGTCAGACACAGACCAATGGCGATCGGGGCAAAACCGGCAGCCACATCAAACCCTGCTTTCCCGGTGGCAATAAGATACAGGACACCACCGGCAAGAATACCGCCGATCACCTGGGCGATGATGTAGGGAACAAGATCCTTTGCCGGAAAACGCCCGCCTGCCCAGAGCCCCACAGAGACGGCCGGATTCAGATGGCATCCGGAAATATGTCCGATGGCGTACGCCATGGTCAGCACGGTTAACCCAAATGCCAGGGAAACACCCAGGTGGCCGATACCGAGCTCCGGAAAGGCGGCCCCCAGCACTGCACTACCGCACCCGCCAAGGACCAGCCAAAACGTACCAACAAGCTCTGCTGCATACTTTTTCATGTCTTTTTCTTCTCCTGTATTTTTTTATTCTTTACTGTTTCCAGGCAGCGGTGCCGGCCTGGCAATTGCTGCATTATCTTTCCACTCTGGTATCCTGAGCAGTGCACAGCTCAAGAAGATCTCCACTGCTGCCATCGCTATTGTGTCGGAACAGTGAACCTGTGGACCCTTTTCCCGAGCCCTTGGTCCACCATTCAACCTGTTCATGCACGTAACGCGCCCCACTGGCTGAAATAGCGATCCGCAGAGGATAGACCTTCCCCCTATACGTGATAACAGCAGAGTCGGTGTCAGGGTACGAGGCAACAACAACTACGCCGCTCTCACAGAGATACGTCTCTTTCTCAGAGGTCGAATCGACCGCCCGGCCATCAGGGTGGGGAGCTGTACAGGCTGTGATAAAAAAGAGTGCCGCCCAGACGGCCAGTCTCAGACTGATTTTTCTCATGGGTACGTGTTCGTTGATGTCCATGTCATGCATCCTCCTTATCGGGTGTATACACAATCAGATAGTCTCTTCTTCAGTCATAAGATGCTGCCGGCCCTGCTGTCCAGCTGGTGAGTGCCCGGGTTCTTGGTTTTCCATACACCATCATGACAAACAGTTCAACAAGCTGGAGGACAGGCGTTCCTGTCGGCCCGGTTCTCCACAATAACCGACAGCAGCGTATACGCTGCAACTCTGTTCTATCCTGTGCCGGGAAGTCCAAAAACATACCACCTTCCCCTTCCCTTGGCAGCCGGTAAGGTGTATCCTGATGGCCTTTTCTCTGTACGATCTGCTGTCTTTTACTGTAATCCGGTCCCACACTGTTACCGACAATACCCTTGAGGAAGAGATGCAATGAACAAGAAGGTGCTTGCCCTCCTTGGTTTCGGCCATGCCATCACCGACATTATTCAGGGAGGGCTGACCATGATGCTGGCCTTTCTGCAGCCTGTGCTCACGCTCAGTCAGCTGCAGGTGGGTATGGTTATGCTGGCCTTTAACCTGAGTTCTTCAGTCATTCAACCGGCTTTTGGAATCTTCAGCGATCGGTTTCGTGCTGCCTGGCTCATCCCCACCGGTTGTCTGTTGGCCGGGGTGGGGATGTCGCTGACCGGGTTTATGCCCAACTACACTCTCCTGCTGGTGGCATCCTTGATAGCCGGCCTGGGCGTTGCCGCCTATCATCCGGAAGGATCCAAATATGCCCGCTGTGCCAGTGGTTCGCGTAAGGCTTCCGGAATGGCCATCTTTTCTGTGGGAGGCAACTTCGGATTTGCCATGGGTCCGATTCTGGCCACGCTCCTGCTTGCCTGGGCGGGCCGTGAGGGTACCCTGGGATTTCTTGTCATCAACGGCGTGATGAGTCTGCTGCTCTGGTTTTATCTGCCAACCATTACCAAGACAGAAATCACCGGACCTCTTCCTCCACCGAAAATCGTCAGAGAGAGCCCAACCTCTGAAGGGCGGGGACTAAGCCAGGGGCAGATCATCGGTGCTGTGATCATGCTGGTGCTGGTCATTATTATGCGCACCTGGATGCACTTTGGTATTGTCACTTTTTTACCGCAGTACTCCATGCACCACCTGCAGCACAGTCAAGGTTATGCAGCAGGTATGACCTCTATCTTTCTTCTTTTTGGTGCTTTTGGTACTGTTTTTGGTGGGCCGGCCGCCGACCGATGGGGCTTAAAGACCGTTATTGTCGCATCCATGGCAGTGACGATACCGCTGCTGTACCTCTTTCCGTACACAAGCGGCCCTGCCTCCATGGTCGTGATTGCCCTGTCCGGATTCGCCCTGATCTCAACCTTTGCCATCACGGTTGTTTTAGGTCAGGAGCTCCTGCCGAACAATGTGGGATTAGCCTCAGGACTGACTCTTGGATTCGGCATAGGGGCCGGCGGCATAGGCGCAACTCTTCTTGGTTGGTTTGCCGATCGCTGGGGGCTGCCCTCTATCTTTCATATTATGATTATCTTTGCGGTGACAGGTCTGGTACTTTCGTTCTTTCTACCGGGCAGAGAAAAACTGCTGGCCACCAGGACAGATAGCAGTCAGAGCCGGTGCTAGTGTCCCGTGCGGTTAGTGTCGTCTTTTAATTTTGAGACCTTTTCAAGTATCACCGCTGCAGTCTTTGTCCATGTGAATGGCTTGGCCGATCTGTTATTGTGCTGCTTGATGAAGCGGTGGA